>Ga0209489_103085_pt1 | contig 32911 bp, 27 predicted proteins | sample SiratrowhiteBW_FD_187527 | JGI IMG/M metagenome (GOLD analysis project Ga0209489, IMG submission 187527) | Root nodule microbial communities of legume samples collected from California, USA - Siratro white BW (SPAdes) (version 2) | ecosystem: Host-associated > Plants > Roots > Nodule | place...
TAAGTTCTAGACCAAGCTTCAAATCTTCATGAATCTTCATGCTTTCCACATAAGATCATAGGTCTTGAACTTCTTCACACATGGTTGGCTTCATCAAATTACTGCAGCAGTCCACTGGTGCTAACAAACATTAATTCCATATTTCCACATAACTGCCTTATCACTCTTGTATGGAAAAGGAGATGAAACTTGGATCACCACAGGATGCACCTCTACAGGCACTACTGATTCTCTAGTGACATGTATCACCAATGGTTCGGGTTTTGATATGCTCAATTCTTCACCAATTTGAACAAACACTTCTTCTTCTTTCTTTTGATGACTAATCTGCAATAAGTGTCGATTCATCAAATCCTGTAGAAATTTTTTGAATTCAGAACACTCTCAATGGAATGACCATTAATAGTATGAAACCCACACAAAGCATCTGACTTGTTCATAGGTTTAAAGTAACCCATTTTGCAAACCAAATAGAACACATCCTTTAGGGGGATCTTGACATCTCCAACACTTCTTATCAACCATTGACCTTCTTCACTTATAAGAGTATTTGTGGAAGGTCCTGCATGTCCCGATAAAGGGTTCTTATCAATATTCGACTTATTTTCTTGGAATGTCAACCATCCATTGTCTATCAATGATTGAACTTTGTATTTGAAAGCTTTGTAGTTCTCAATTGAATGTCCCACTGCCCCACCATGATAATCACATTTGGCATTAGCATCATAAAACTTGGGGTAAGGAGGTTGCAAGGGTTTCATAGGACTTATTGTAACGATAGCTCTTTGAAGGAGAGTTGGAAGGAGCTTTGTGTATGACATGGGAATTGGAGTAAATTGAACTTGCTCTCTTCTCTAAAATGATTTTTGACCCTGAGGCTGATTAGAGTTTGATCCCTTCATTTTTCCAATTTGGCCTAGGGACTAGAAATTGTTGTTGATTCCCTAGAGCTGCATTAGCCTTGTAGTTAGTTGAGGGATAATGAACTGTGGTCGAGGCTACCTGGCCATCACTCTCCTTCTTTTTACCAGAATTGAACCCAAACTTTTTGCCAGTAGATGTTGCGGACAAGCCTTGAGCTATTTTTCCAGTTTTCCACCCAAACTCTATTCTTTCTTCAATGATTACAATATCAGCAAAGTTGGAAGATACACTGCCCAACATATTTTCATAGAATGGGGACTGTAACGTACTCATGAACATTGTCACCATTTCTCTATTATGCAATGGTAGTTCTACTTGTGCAACCAACTCCCTCCACCTTTGGGCATACTCCTTGAAGGTTTCCGAATTCTTCTTTGACATATTTTGAAGTTGCAGTCTATCATGAGCCATATCAGCATTATATTTGTAAATGCATCCACTAAGTCATTCCATGATCTGATTTGAGTTGGTTATAGACGCATATACCAGATTAGAGCAGTATCTGCTAAGCTGTCCTGGAAGAAGTGTATCAACAATTTTTCATCCCCAGCATGTACCGCCATCTTTCTGCACTACATAGTTAGATGGTTCCTGGGATAAGAAGTTCCTTTGTACATCTCAAATTCAGGTACCTTGAACTTGGGAGGAATCACAAGATCAGATACCAAGCATAAACCAGCAATATCCCCAAATTCAAAACTACCACCTCCTTCAATAGCTCTAAGCCTTTTCTCCAAGAATTCTAGTTTAGTCTTAGATTCTTCAACATCTTGAGGTGATCTTTGAACTGCTGAACCTATTGGTGCCCCCTCGCCCATTGCCACTTGAACAATTGATGGTGTTGCAGTAAAGACTGCTGCCCCAGCACTGGCATTTATGGGTTCATCACTTGGTTGCAGTTGAATTGGCTCTGGTTGACTTACAGGTACACCAGAAAGGTCAACTATGATGTTAGGAGTTACAGCACCATGCACATTTTCATAAGGTGGGGTATAATTAGGAGGCAAACCATATGGAAGCCATCCACTATTTCCTTGAGCATTATTGGTTTGAAGTGCTCCAATCTGCAACATCGCAGGATTGGAAGAAGTAGCTTCATCATTTCTGGTTGCAAAATTATCCCTAGTGTTTTTTAGGGCAACTAAGACTTCAAGGATTTGACCCATCTGATATTTCAATTGGTTGACATCATTTTTCATGGATTCCACTGTTGCATCCAAGTCTTCCATCCTTCTGCGATTTGCACGAGTTCCGTACGGGTGTTGCGGAAATTTAGTCGTTATTATGTTCTATTATTTTATTTACAAAAGAATTAGCAAAAAGAAATTGATTTTTTCTTATTCTCTTTTATTTATTTATAAGAGTATGTAAAATAAAAAGTAAAATAAAATAAAATAAAAAAAACATGAATGCAAAGAAATGTGAGTTCTGTTATTTTATTTTATAAAAGAAATAATAATAATTTTTTTTATTCTCTTTTATTTACTTATAAGAGTATGCAAGATGAAAAGTAAAAAAAACATGAATGCAAAGAATGTGAGTTCTGTTATTTTATTTTATAAAAGTAATGAATTTTTTTATTTTCTTTTATTTATTTATAAGAGTATGCAAAATGAATGCTAAAACAGTGAATTCAAGAAGAAGAAAAAAAGAAAAAAAATGTGGAATACTCATGGAGACTTAGCAAGAATTTGCTTTTATTCATTACTAGGAGACGAGTTGTCAAATGACAACTTTATTACACTTATTTAAGGCAAAAAAGAAAAAAGAAACAAAGCAACATAAAGACTAAGTAATCTAATTCTTGTTACAAGCCACCACATGCTTATTACACTTATTTAAAGCAAACATAAAAACAAAGTATCTAATTCTTATTACGAGCCACCATATCCTTGATCAAACCCACCAACCACTTGCAATGATCTAAAAAGGTTTCTACTTCCTTTGGTACCGTATGAAACGTCAAAGATACATCAACTTCCCTTAACATTCCCGGAACATCTTCCATTGCCCCATTAGCTAGAACCGCTAGTTGGGAAAAACACATCTTCCAGTGTTTAGTAATATGCTCATGCTCTTTCAAGTGTTCTTCCAATTGAACAATCTTGGTTAAGTAATTAATCTCCTTTTCTAAACGCTACACACGCTCTTTTCTTATCTTATCCTCCTCTCCCCTTATCAAATGCTTCATTTTTATCAATTTGAATCTGGAAATTATGAATTTGGTTAAACATTAATTTTTGTTCCTTCTCCATCTCCTCATACCATTGTATCCACTGTCTCTCTGTAGCTAAAGCCTGATCTCTTTGCTGAATTAAACCTTCTAAACGGGCATTGAGAGCAGTCAGGTCTTGTTTGAGATTAGTGTTTTGCCTTTCCTCTCTTCTTTGTTTCTTCACAATCTTCTCTTGATCCTTCACCAAGCTGTCATAGCTGTGACGAAGATCAAAGAGTTTACTAGTCAGTCTGACATTTCCCTTTCAGCTCATCCACCTCTTGTTTCAATTGCTTGACTTTTTTTATTCTTTTGATTCTTGTTCTTGCTCCAACTCTTCCTTTGGTACTTCAGGAACACACAACTTGAAGGCAGCTTAACCATCCTAACTCTTTCCACCAGCCACCTTTTATATGATATCTCGCTATCCATGGTGCAAGGTCTAATGTCCTTCCCCTGAATGACCATCTTATTCCAAGCTCTTCAAAGTTCTGGAAGTATCTCAGCTGATGAACCCTCTTCATAAAGAACTAAAAGAGGTTCTAAAACAACAGAAATAGGAGGCCCTGCTATTGGGTAACCAAACTGTCTTTGAGCAAGCATAGGATTGTAGTTGATACAACCTTTAGTACCTATGAGTGGTACATTAACCCTTTAGAGCATTGGTACACCAGACGGGTTCTCTGTTGCCATGCTAGCTGCCATTGGATTTTCTTTTGAGTTAAACCAGCCAGACATTGAGCCCATTCATTCGCTCCCTTGGTCTCTAGTCCCTGTTGCTTAACTGATTCCACTAGATACTTAATACCTACCACCCTTTCTTCGAAGCGAGCAATCAGCCAAACAAACAAAGTAGGTAAGCAGCAAACTATCAATCTTCTCTTCCCTGAGTGACATTGGTCAAGAGCTATGTAAGTGTCAGCCAAGATTTCAGTAACTGGATTTTCAGCAGGAGTCTTGAAAGCTAAAAAGACCTTGATAACAACATCATCTACAAAACTATCAGCCTTCGGGAACAACATAACTCCAAAGAAAGCTAAGGCTAAAGCATCCATATAAGCATCCCAACTTTCTCCTTCACAGAGTCGGCGCAAATGCCTTTCTAAGAAGCTTAGAACAAAACCCTTTTATATCATATAGCTCAACAAATTCCTTCTTCAATTCCTTCACAGATATTTTCATGATCTCAGATAGGGTGTACATGGAGAAAGGTTGTTCCAAGTGCTGATAAGGCATCATCTTATTTGTTGGCATGTCCAAGATTTGTGAGAACTCTTCAAAAGTTGGCACCAATTGAAAGTCACAAAATGTGAAGCACCTTAGTGGAGGATCATAATACTGAGCCAGGGCAGTAATGGCAGGTTCCTGACCTCTACTTCCAGCAATCCCAGCAAGTTCCCATATCTACTCCTGAATATAGTCTTCTGCACTGCCTTGAGCTTCTGTCCTAGTTCTCTGAGGACAGTCAAATCACTCTTCAGCACTTTGACTCTTATCTTCTTCTTCAAGCCTTGCACTGCAATATTCTCTCAAATCCAGATTCCACGTTAAGTTTCATGATGTATTCCACACTTTTAGTTTCACTAAAATACCGCAAAGAAAATGTTTGTAATGCAATGGATATGAGAAAAATGAGATTATGTATTTTGAAAGAGTATGTGAAAAGAAATGAGATTAATGTTTTTTTTCACAAGTCAAAAATTTTTTTTAAGGAAAATTGTTTTTAGCCTGTTCTCACAAATTTTCTTCCTTTTTTTTAAATAAATATCTATCTTTGTTTTATAATGTATGCAAAAAAAATGATGTTGATTGTTTTTTTATTCAAGATTAAAGGGGTTTCATAAGTACAACAGATAACAAGTGGACCATTTAGCTGCAAAATTATCCCTTAGTTTTCTAATTATGGTTTGACTTAATGGGTAGAGTTCTAGGATTTTTGACATGAGCTTACATAGGATAGCTTTGCTTTAATTCCTATTAAAGGTCACTAAAGCCATGACCTACTTTACCACACATCCACATCGGTCAGTAATGACCTTTATAGACATGAGAATAAAGCAAACAGACTCTGGAGCTTTCACAACAACCAGGAAAGGAAGTACTTCTCCCAATCTTGCGCGACTCCTTTATTTCTAAACTTCACAAACCTGGGTATAGGGCCCCACTCATCATATGTAACAAGCATAAAACACACAAATATTTACATACCTGTTGCAAATTAAAATATATAGCATGCAATATATTCAAAAATAAAAACATGATATGTGAACATAAATAGTCTTAAAAAATGATAAACAATATATACACAAATATAAATAACAACAAATATTATTTACAAAAGTAATAAACAGAAAAGGAAAAAAATAAACATTAGAAAACCATACAAATTTTACTCAATTAATTAAATTGTCCTGATTCTCTAAAAAATCCCTAGCGGAGTCGCCATCTGTCGTAATCGGATCACGACGGGGCGATCTTAAATTTATTTTAAAAAAAATAATTTAAAAATTTGGAGTCGCCACTATAGTTTTTTATGGGGAAACTATAGAAAAACCAAAAAAGGAAAAAATGCTTACGAACCAGATTCAAGATTCGGGAGTCGATTACGTGTGAGGAAGGTGTCAACACCCCCACAACGCTCGTCCTAAGAAGGTACCTTTAATGAAATGAATGGAAATAGATGTGATTTTACAAAATGTTATTTTTCCCTAAAACATAGTAATTACAACAAATAAGAATAAATATAGATTTACAAAAATGCAGACTAAGAATGAACCATAAACAAACAAAATAATAACAAAGACAAAATTTTTATTTGTTTTATTTTTGGAACCCGACAAGGATTAACCTTGGTCCTACCTATTTCCAAAGGAAAATCAGGGATCACGTAGTTCTAATTTGAAATTGGTTTGTTGTGAGTTTTAGCATTTATCTTTTTTTTTATTTTTTATTTTAACAAATACATTATTTATTAAGAAATATTTTGATTTTCTAAAAAATTTGTTTTATACTTTTTTATGTTTTATTAAAACTGTTTTATAGATTTTATTTTCCTAAAGTTAAATATTTTTATTATTTTTTTAAAAATGTTTTTTATTTTTAATTATTTTCAAAACTGTTTTGAATCAAAATCTATTTTTTAAAAATTTATGTTTTTTTTTTTATTAATTTTGAAAAATGTTTTGTATATGGTTTGCTATATCTACAAACCATGGCCTCTCTTGACTTGTTAAGAGTCTCTCATCTAGAAAGTCATGTAACACCTCCGCCTAATGTTTGGTCACCTCATCATTCATCAATCTAGACAAGTGATCAGCTCACATTATTCTCACATCTCTTTTTATCCTTTATCTCCAAGTCAAATTCCTACAACAAAAGTATCCATCTCATAAGTCTTGGTTTAGAAACTGTCTTAGTCAATAAATATTTAATTCCAGTATAGTAAGTGAAAACAATAACTTTAGACCCAATTAAATAAAATCTAAATTTCTCTAATATAGACACTATAGCAAGTAAATTTTTTTTCACACCCAAGCTATAGCAAGTAAATCATTTTTAGTAGTAGTGTAATTAATTTAACTTTCATTCAAGACCTTACTTATATAATGTATCACATAAATTTTTTTTATTTATCCTAAAATTACTGTTACTGTATAATCGCTTGCATTACACATCAATTCAAAATTATAGTGCCAATTAGGAGTAGAAACACCAAATGATAGTGGAATCAAAGTGAATAATGGGTTAGGGCAAATGACTGGTGGGAGAACAAAAATTATCACCACCTAGGGGTAATTCGACATCATGAGAGAAATAAATATTGGAGTAAGTTGTTTCTTTGAATCTATCCGAATTTTCAACTAGACTCATACTTCAATTGTAGACTCATACTCCATAGAAGAAGGATATTGATAACAAAGAGCCTGACGGCATTAGGATCATTCATAGCTATCTTAATAAAGATGAATGTATATGAAATCAAGAAAAACAACAAAAGTAAGATATATGTACGTTAAAATAGATTTTTACTATATAAAACTTAAGAGAGAAAACCGTAATTCTTTACCTAAGGAGTAATCATTATGGTTTGAGAGAAAATAAAGATATGAAAATAATAATAAAAAAAATTAAAAAAAGAGTTAAGTCATCCCACTACACCCTTATCCCTAATATTACATGCATTTGTCACTCTATTATTTCTATACTAAACTTTCACTTTATTATTTATTATTTTGTATTTACAATTATCTTCTAAAGAGAACTAATTAATAGAATAAAATAAAAAATATCTTTATTCTTATAAAAGAAAACAACAAAACAAAAGTGTCAGAAATGGGTCCAGCACATGGCACCCTATTTAGCCATAATTTCCTTTACCCCATTTTAGAATTGGGAAACCATTCGGTACGTAATGCAGCCCTTCATCCATCCACCCTCATGTGGCACCCTAGCCTTATTATTCACGCTTTCACTTACTTTTTTTTTTTTTTTTTTTACCACATTCCAATGTTTGAGTCCTCCAATATGTCGTGCCTTAATTCTAAAAGTGCCATGCCCAAACCTTTTCCCTTGTGGCAGACTTTAACCTAATCAAATTAGGTTTAGTAGCATTGGCACCACTTCAAGCTAGGAAGGCACAACAACTCTCTTTGAGGATAGAGAGCGATTCCGCTTGCACATCAGAGGTGTTTGGAAGAAAGAAAACAGAGGCGCGGCTGGTGGCACTCCCTTTCTCCAATTTTATTCTTTTGGGTTTTCATTGATGTGGGATAAGCGCGCAGAAGCAGTGGCCGCATAAAGGTGGGTGCTATACCGCGGTGATTCGCTCTTCGCCCTGCACTCGAGACCAATAGGCGCTTGAAGGCGGTTTGGCTTTTATTTGCTATTTGGATCAAAGTTTTTTCTTGGTTCGGGAATGATTTAGATTAAGGTTATTTGGTTCTGTAAGGTCTTTAAATTGAATTTATGTTTGGTTCTGTGTCATGGGTATTGTGATTTTAGTCTTGGATTGAATGAATTTTGTTTTTTTAAATTTTGAATGTGTTTTATATTTGGTTCTGGGGTACTGGATACTAGTAGCTTATAGATGTTTTAGGATTCTCTGAGTACATGTACTTCTAATTTCAGCTAAGGATTAGGCGGGTTTTGGGTTTTTGGTTTGGGATTTTTTTTAGATTGGCCTTCGAGATCGAATGTATTTTGGGGTTTCTAAAGGTAATTTGAAACTATCTGGTTATTCTGAATATGTTGGTGATAACTATATTCTTTCTTTGGCTCTGATTATACTCCTAGCATTGCAGTTTTAGATGTTTAGTCTGGGTGCTGGTTTCGAGTCCGTGTTTGGGTTTATCCGAGTATTTGTTTCTCGGCTTAGCATTGGTTCTGGATTTTCTGGGTATTGGATTTGATTTTGAAAGCCTAGTTTTGATCTGAAAGCCTAGTTTTGAATTTGTTCTTCCTTGGATTTTGGTATCGAGTTCTGAAATTTTTCCGAATGTAGGACATTCTAAAATTGGTATTTTGATTTTCTGCTAATTTATGTTTTGTTGAATTTTTGGAAAATGAATTGAATTTAATCTTGGATCAGTTGGATTACTATGGCTATTTTTCTGGTCTTTTACCACTGAAATCAGATTTTAGTTTATGATCTCAACTTTGATTAGGTTTATGGTATTGAAATTGGTTTATGAAATTTTGGATTTTTTCTATGCTTCTTTTCTGGTTTTAGCGTTGGTATGACCGAGACCATGCAAGAGGAAGCAGTCTCAGGAGGTGTGTTTCAAGAGGCAATCTTCTCTCATGAGTTTGGATAAATAAATGTGCTCAAGCAGCATCTATGCAGGTATAATTTGCATGCAATGCAATTCATTTTCCATTATGCAAATAAATATAAGAACTAATCAAATATTATTTTCAGGTTATGAAGATTATACATTGATACTGGATATTTGAGATCAAGCAGAGACAAAACAAACACATATATGGGCAACAAACATCATCCTAAACTACATAAAGTATTAGCAATGTTAAGTACCCGTTGAAGATTCTCAACACTTGAGTTTCAAACACTTGAGTTTCAATCCCTTTGCTTCTTCTACAATTCAGCTTTTCCAATTCTTTGCAAGAGAAAATTGTATATTTGAAACTGTATTGGCTCTTAGACTTTTTTTTTCTTAAAAGACACCAATAGTATTTCTTGTATATTTTCCTCTTTGAATTCCTAGGTCCCCTTTATTCTCTTTCCTTATCCTCTTCCTCTGTATCACTTTCAATCATGATTCTTAATTAAGAATCAATTATCCCAAACTTCCTTGTATTAACTTCTTTTTTTTAGACTGTATGGTAACATTTCATTGAAGAAAAGGAAAAGGGCAATAAAAAAATGAATAGTCACTGAAAGTATGAATGCAGGAAGGCTATGGGAGTTAAATGTCAAAAGCATGATTACTAAATGTGAGATAAGTGTGAGGAGACAAAAAGCTGAAAACAGTATATTTGTAATTCTTAATCAAGAATCTTTAATTATGAGAAATAAAATTTGTCAGACACTAATTAAAGAATTAAAAGTACTAAAGTTACATAAGGACTTGAATGGGTAGTGTAGTTCTGTGAACCTTAGGGCTTATGTGACAAGCTAGATAAGTGAGGTGTAAATAGTAACATTTTTTTATTTCTAATAACCTCTTACTAAATTAGGCTTCACAAAACATTTTTTACTTTTATTTTTATCAAACTGGATCAAAACTATTTTTTATAAATAAACCTTTGTTCAATTGGGTTTACTTAATTTTTCTATTCAATTTATTTTAAGATAGACCCAATACCTTTTTTGTTGTTTTATCATTTTTTTTTAAATTTCATTTTATCTTATTTTTTATTATTATTTAATCAAACTTTATTTATAAAGTCAAAGTTCTTTTTATTATTTATTCTAAACTGCAAAGAAATTAAATAACACATGTTAAAAAGTTTTATTTTCTTATTTTTACTCTTTTATTTTATCTTTTTTTTATTTTTTATTTGCCCGGATGAAAATGGGTATTGACAGTGCTCTCGAGAGCATTTCCGCTCAAGTGAGTAACTTTGCGCCCAAGCTAGTAGCTTTTCGCCCAAGCGAGTAAAGGTTTTTGCTCAGGCAAGGGTACTTTCGCTCAAGCGAAAATAGCACTGGAAGTAGAGTTTTATAATTGGTTGGAATGACCTTCCTTATGTGTCCAGAAATTGCATGGAGACCCACTAACCCTGATCAATCAGTGGATATGCCCAGTTTAGCCCGGACAATATAGATGATGGCAACAACCTTACGACAGTAAGGTGTTACTATGGCACAGGAACATCAGGCTGCCCTTCATCAATTAGAAAATGCTAGATTAGTAGCAAAAGCTACTCAACTTTATCATCACCACCATACGTTGAGTTTGGAGGATTTCTTGAGATATAATCCACCAAAGTTCAATGGAGGAGAAAATCCAAATAAAGCGGATTAGTAGATGAGAGACATTGAAAGAATAAGGAGATGTCACCTGGGAGAGTTTTAAAGTAAGATTTTTGGAGGAGTACTTTCCTGACAGTGTTTGATATGCAAAAGAAATTGAGTTCATGTAGTTAGAACAGGGAAACCTTTCATTTACTGATTATGCTACTAGATTCAAACATCTAGCTAGATTCAGTACTCAAATTATAACTGAAGCTTGGAGATGCAGAAAATTTGAGTTTGGGTTGAGACAAGAGCTTAAAGAGGTGGTGGTTCCCATGTCCATTAGAAAGATAAGGTGGTGGAAAATTTGAAGAATAGTAGCAAAGTGGCTATAAGCCACAGATGGTAGGAGGACCCTTCAAAAGCAAATCAAGATATGAAGATAAGAAGAAACCTTACTCTAGGCTCCAATCCTCCAATAGTGAAGGATCCAATCCTCAATTACCACCTAATGTCAAATGTTTTAAGTGTCGTAGACCACATATGATCAGATTTTGCCCTCATTCAGTTCCCAAAGTGATATGTGGTAAATGTCACAAATATGGTCATGTCACAAAGGACTGTCGTACTAGACTTGAAGCTCAAAATGTTAGTAGAGGACAACTGGTGCACCAAGGCAACAACCATAAACCCAAAGCAACATGAAGAGTTTTTGCCATCAGTGGAGCAGTGGCTTCACGGTCTGATAGCCTAGTTAGAGGTATTTATTTTATTCTGGGTACTCAGTTATCTGTTTTGTTTGATTCTGGAGCGACTCATTCCTTTATTTCTATTGATTTTGTTAAGAAACTGAATTTGCCAGTTCGTGAGTTAAATTTTGAATTGGTGGTATCCACACTAACAAAAGGTATTATAGTAACTTCATCTGTGTGTGCTGAGTGTCCAGTGATTATAAATGAACGGAAGTATAAGATCAATATGATATGTATACATATGAAGGATTTGAAAGTTGTATTAGGAATGGATTTGTTATTTGCTAACCATATTCTTATAGACTATGGTCATAAGAAGTTGATTTTTCCTGAATCAGAAAGTATCTAGGTTGTCTCAGCTCAATAAATTGAAATAGAGGTACATGAGGGTGCAAAATGTTTCATGCTCTTTTCTTGTTCTATGGATGATGATAAGACTCAGAAAAATATGTTTGTAGTTTATGAGTTTATGGATGTATTCCCTGATGAGATTCAATGACTTCCACCTAAAAGAGAAATAGAGTTTGCAGTAGTGTAGAATACTTGGGGCAGGACCTGTGTCAATTACTCCATATCGAATGGCACTAGCCGAATTAGCCGAGTTGAAGAAACAACTGGAAGATTTATTGGAGAAATAATTCATTCGACCTAGTGTTTGTCCATGGGGAGCTCTAGTACTGTTAGTAAAGAAGAAAGATGGTTCATCAAGTCTATGTATAGATTATAGATAGTTGAACAAGCTTATAATAAAAAATAAGTATCATCTTCCAAGAATATATGACTTGTTGGACCAGCTACATGGGGCAGTTATCTTTTTTAAAGATAGACTTGCGCTCAGGTTATCATTAGATCTTAGTTAAAGTTGAAGATGTTCAAAAGACTACTTTCATATCAAGATATGGTCATTATGAATTCTTGGTTATGTTTAGAGTGACCAAGGTGTCAAAACCCAATTCCATCCGGATAAATAAAATTTATTTTCAAAAATAAAAAAAATCTAATTATTTTTTTACAAAAACTCAAAAAAAGTAAACACTGTTAATCAATTTCGATTTTTTTTTTCAAAAATAATACAAAATAACAACATATTTTTTTTTTACAATTGTCAAAAAAATTAATTGGTCAAAAAAGTATGATTCAAAACTCCACTCTCTGCAAAGATAAAAGTGGGCCCTAGCTTTTTATCCAATTGCGTGTCAAACAAAAAAGGAGAAGGTTGTTTTTTCAAAAAAAATTTGGCATGCGTTGGGGTTGCTTAAACACCATGTGCCTAGAGACGAAACAAATGGTAACTTTGACTCCTGCAAACACTACTCTAGCCTTGGCAGCACAACATTTTCGTGCAACTCCCTTTTGGTATTACGAGGACTCTGCATTTGAAAGCTACATAGGGATTGTTTAGTTTTTTCTGGAAAAAAAAGAGGGAAATCGGTCACAAAAAGGGGTCATTTGGTTTTATTTAAAAAGAGAGATATTGAGAAAGAAGATGGGAGGAGGGCTATATGAGGGGGTGAAAAGTGAGAAACTGGTGGGGGAGGGGGATTTTGGAGAGATCAGAGGACGAAGAAAGAAAAAGAAAAAGGTCAAAGGGAGATTTGTTTGAACGACCTTCTTGAAGGTATGGCTTCTTTATTTTGATCTCAGTGAAAAGTTTCAGTTTGGCTTTATATAGTGCTCTTTTGCATATATTTCACTGGATTCTTTTTCTTTTCATTCTTTTTACTTCTACGAGTATCATGTGTTTGGTGTTATATGCTATATGGTCTTTCTTAAAACATTACTGCATCTCCTCCTCATCATAACCTCACAAACCAAGCATCTCCTCATGCCCGCTAGGTACTTCACCACAACCACCACAAAACACTGTTTCCACCATACAACTCCATAAATCCACTGTTCTCCTCCCCGACTCCATCTCCCATACCCTTCACAATCCCTTACATAACATCCTTTCCCCCTATACTCTTTAGAGACATACTCCAACACCTCATTCACAGTCACCTCTCCTTTCCCCACTTTGCTTTCACTATCTCATTCACGGTCTCCCAGAAAATGCACACTGAAGCAAAAGCTTGGGTTCCCATGCTCGCCATTCTCTCACTTTGAGAAGCGACAACTTTCCTTGCTTTATTATCCTTTCATGTACACGCTAAAAACAAAGGAGGCAGAAACGCAACACCACCCACTTTTTTTGCACCCAGTATCACTCCCAGCTTCTCACCTCATTTATAAAAGGAAAAAACATATACCCCTGCCGCTCACACCTTCACTCTTTCATGTGTATAACTATTTACTCATAGTTCTCTATCACTCTTTATTACATCAGTAGTAACCACACCCTCACAAGGGGTCGACACGCTCCCTCTCCCTTAGTCATTTTTACACACTCTCCATGATTCACGTTGTTCCCATCATCCCTCTCCTTTCATTCACTCTTTCTAGCACCTCTAAACACTTCCCATGTATCTCACAACAACCCTCACTTCCTCCACCCCCCAACTCAAGCCACCTGACACCACCACTTTGCCTCTATTCTCCTCCACCACAAAACAACCTTCACTCAAGCCACCATGCCACCAAACAGCTCCACTAAACAAAGCCAAAACAACCCCAAATACCTCCAAAAATTACCATTAAACTACACTTCCAAACAATTTTCTAAAAGAACTATGTAACCCTGATTTTTCATCCTTGATGAAAATACGTAGGAGCAAGGTCAAACCCTTGTCGGGTGCTCTAAAATAAAAAATATTTTCTTTGTTTTTATTTTCATTTTTGTTTGTTTTTGAAAAAAAAAACATTTTCAAAACCACACTTAGTTTACTTATTTAATTAAAGGTATCGTCTTAGGATGGCGTTGTAGGGTGTTAATACCTTTCCCACACATAATCGACTTCCAGACCTAGATCCAGTTTTCGCAAACTAGCCTTATCCTCGTTTTCTTGGTTTTTCCATAGTTTTTCATAAAAACTATGGTGGCGACTCCTATGTTTTAAAAATTTATTAATTTTTTCGGATCATCGTCCCCGTCGTGATCCCGATTGCGACAGATGGCGACTCCACTGGAGAGGAGGGCATCACCGTCAACACCCAATTTCGTCCGGATAAAAAAAATAAATGTTTTTGATCAATTCTTGAAAAATAAAAAATTCATCTTTTAGTTTAGATTTATTATTTTCTTTTCCTTTCTTTTTTCTTTCTCTTATTTTCAAAAATATAAAAAAAATATATAATTTACTTATTTTTTGTGTATTGTCTTTTAAGAGAAAAAATTTAAGTTTTTACTTTGTTTATCATATTGAAAAAAAAAGAAAAAAATATATTTACTTTATCCTTTTCATTTTATTTAGCTCTTTTTAATAAAAAAAATTATTAAAATTAAGAGCAATTACAATATTGCAATACACTCATTTTGACCACCCTGCTTCACTACCATGCATAAGGCCAAAATGAAAAGTTGTGATCCACTACCACGCATAAGGCCAAATTGAAAAGTTGTTTTTGTCCATTATGCATACAGTTGTTCTGGTGACTCTGAAAAAAATATTTTTACAGTTCTCTTTTTGGCATTACAAACATCTTTTTTCTCGCCTTCCTCCACATATACAAAGTTCATTTCTTTTATAGACTCCACTCTTACTCTCTCTCTTGACCATGTTTTCTCTCCATCTCACAACACCATTGTTCTACCTCATCTCCTAGTATGGCCGTCCTTGCACTGTTGTTTTTGGCTCTCACTGGCACTCCAAGCTGCAACGTTTACAGAACCATAAACACCATCTCCCATCACTCATGGTTTTAAAGCTTTGCTATTCACCTAAGTTAGGCATTGCCAACACAAACACCACTACCAGCCGCAAATAAAACTGCTCCACAAAGTCACCTGCATGAACACACTAAAAATAAGAGAGAAAGTGGCGTCCAAGCCAGTTCCCAGCTACCCCGACCTTGCTAGCTCTTCCGCTACCATGGATTCCCCTCCGACATGAGCTCACCATGCTCCAGGAATACCCTCCGCGGTAACACCCTCCAGAAACCACCAAACAACCCCACTCAAGCCTCTCTTTTATTCTAACACTCCTCCATGCACCTCCCCAACAAAACTGCACCTCCACAAAACCACTCACACCCACACAACCTCCTTCACAAATGCAAATCTTCTTCGCCCCTTTGCACGCAAAGTCCAAGTTTAACCCTCTTCAGTCCTACACAACTCTTTTTTTCCCATGTTGAACACTTTTGCTTCTAACAACAGGTTCCTTCTCTTTCACCTAACACACCACGCTCACATTTTCGTTGTCACTCACCCACTTTCTCACTGCACCTTCCACTTCACAGCCAAGAAAATTCCTACCTCACACGCATCACACTACCATGCACCTAGCACCGTCAAGAATCCCCTCACTCACATAAAACTTACAACTTCACCACCCCACCCTCTCACGCTATTTCTTTTTCTTCTTCAATTACTCTGCCACGAACGTCACCACCAATCACCAAACATCCTCACCTTCTCTCTCCCACCGACCTCAAAACACCTTCCATCACTGTACCATGTCAAAATTGTGCCTCCAAACTATCATGATATCTACCATGCACGTATTACCTCCCACCATCACATCTCATGCACGTCCCCCACAAAACAACCCTATAAACAGCCCCCAAAATTGCACCTCTGCCTCACCTCCGCACTACCAAAATAGCACCTCCATGCCACCAAAACAACCTCCAAAACTACACCTCTACCTCACCTCGACGCCACTAAAACAACCCCCAAAATAGCACCTCCACGTCACCAAAACTGCACTTTGGCCGCACAAAACAGCCACCGAAACAACACCTCCACACCACCAAAACAACCCCCAAAACAACCCTCAAAGCAAGCGCCACCATCGCCACCTCCATTCACCGCACATCCTCTCACGACTCTTGTTGCCGCCACCGATCATCGTAAAAAAACTCCCATCCTCGCCGCCACCGCCGACTGCTTGTCATTGTGCTCCGCCGTCTCACTGCAGTTTCACATCTCCCCACCTTTCCAATTAGGGTTAGAGGCATGAGGTTACATGAAGGGAGAAGAGTAGCGTGTGGGCCTTGGCCCCCTTGAGTCTTTTGCGCACCCTCTCTTGTTCATTATCTTACGCCTCTAAATCTTAGAAGTGGTTGGGCCTAATCGGTGGCCCATCATTCTTATTCTTAGATATCTTTTCTAGCTTCACATTTTCACTCTCATTTTTTTTAATTCCTTTTCTAAATTTTTAAGATATTTTTATAAATATTATATACAAATATTTTTCTCTTGTCTTGTTTTAAATAAATAATTTGATTGAATATCCAAATAACCGTACATGTCAAACGGTATCCAATACGAAATTTTCTCTTCAAAAAATGCACGAAAATATTTCAGATTTACGGGAATAATGAGCATAGTCATAAATTTTCAAAAAAATATCAAATTTTAAAAATATAAAAATATAAAATTTTGCAAAATTAAAAAACATAAAACTTTCACAAAATAAAAAAAAATGTCAAGCACCCAAACAAACAATTTTCTAAAAGAACTACGTAACCCAGATTTTTCATCTCTAATGAAAATACGTAAGGAGCAAAGTCAAACCCTTGTCGGGTCTCTCAAAATAAAAAATATTTCCCTATTTTTATTTTCATTTTCGTTGGCTTTTGGGAAAAATAAGCATTTTCAAAACCACACTTAGTTTACTTATTTGATTAAAGGTAGAGTCTTAGGACGAGTTTTATAGGGGTGTTAATACCTTACCCACACGTAACCGACTCCCGGACCTATATCTGGTTTTCGCAAAATAGTCTTATCCTCGTTTTTTGGTTTTTCCATAGTTTTTCATAAAAACTATGGTAGCGACTCCCCTGTTTTGAAAATTTATTAATTTTTCGGATTGTCGTCCCCGTCGTGATCCCGATTACAACACAATGCTCCAACCATATTCATGGATTATATGAATAGAAATCTTCAGGCCTTTTTTTGATAAGTTTGTGGTGGTATTCATAGATGATATCCTGATCTATTCTCATTCAATAGAAGCACATGCAGAGCATCTCAGAACTGTTCTGAACATTTTAAGAAAAAAGCAATTGTATGTCAAACTTTCAAAGTCTGAGTTCTGGATGTCTAAAATACAATTTTTAAGACATGTTATCTTGCTCAAGGAATCTCAGTAGATCCTTCTAAAGTGGAGGTTGTACTTCAATGCGAACGTCCTAAAATTGTTATAGAAATTAGAAGCTTTGTAGGAGTAGCAGGATATTACAGGAGGTTTATAGAAGGCTTTTCTAAGATAGTTGCTCCTTTGACTCAACTGACCTGAAAGGATCACACTTTTACATGGATGTAGCAATGTGAGAGGAGTTTTGAAGAGCTGAAGAGGAGATAAACTAATGCTCCTGTTTTGACAATCCCTGATGTAAATCAGCCTTTCGATGTTTTTTGTGATGCTTCCTATCAAGGATTGGGTTGTGTGTTGATGTAAAATAAGAAAGTTGTTACTTATGCTTCTCGACAGCTGAAGGTGCATGAAAGGATTTAACCAACTCACGACTTGAAACTGACATCAGTTGTTTTTGCCGTAAAAATCTGGAGGAATTATCTTTATGGAGATAGTTTTAAAGTATTCAGTGATCATAAAAGCTTGAGATATTTATTTGATCAGAACGAGCTTAATATGCGGCAGAGGAGATGGATCGAGTTCTTAAAAGACTATGATTTTCAACTTGTGTATCATCCTGGGAAAGTAAACGTTGTTGCTGACGCTTTGAGCCGTAAGAAAATACAAATGTCGTCACTTATGATAAAAGAGCACAAACTAATTGAAGATTTCAGGAATTTGAATTTGGAGGTTTCTATATTATCAAATTTCATTAGTTGTAATGCACTTGTTATAACTAATGAATTTTTGAAGAGGGTGAAGGAGAAGTAATTGGAGGATTTGAAATTGAAGAACACCTTGACTCTTTTGGGCGTAGATAAAGCTAAGGATTTCTCGTTGGGAGTAGATGAAATTTTGAGGTTTCAAAGAAAAATATGTATACCTGAAGACCATGAGTTAAACAGATAGTTTTATCTGAAGGTCACAAAAGCAAGCTCAGTTTACATCCAGGTATGACCAAGATGTATCAAGATCTTAATAAGTCTTATTGGTGGCCTGGTATAAAAACTGCTATAGTCAAGTTTGTTGCTACCTGTCTTACTTGTCAAAAATCCAAGGTTGAACATCAGTGACCTGGAGGCATGTTAACTCAATTAGACATCCCATTATAGAAGTGGGATAATATCTCTATGGATTTTGTGACCTACTTACCACGTACTTTGAGGAAACATGATTCTATGGGTCATTGTAGACAGGTTGACAAAGACTGCACACTTTTTACCGATCGATTAGATTATATGGTGTCCCTTCCAGTATAGTATTAGACAGAGATCCCAGATTCACCTCTAGATTCTGGCAAACACTTCAAAAAGCTTTAGGGTCCAGACTCAGGCTTAGTTCAGTATACCATCCTCAAACTGATGGACAATCAGAGAGAACTATCTAGTCCTTAAAGGATTTGCTCATAACTTGTGTATTAGATCATTTGGGCAGTCCGGATGAAATTCTACCTCTAGTGGAGTTCACCTACAATAATAGCCACTAGGCAAGCATTGGAATGGCTCCTCTTGAAGCATTGTGTGGTAGAAAGTGTAGAACACCTCTATGCTGGTGTCAAGATGGTAAGAGTATGTTGATTGGACTAGAGTTGATACAACAAACCAATGCAAAAGTTAAGAAGATTCAAGAAAGATTGAAAACTTCTATGAGCAGACAAAATTCTTATCCAGATCAAAGAAGAAGATCTTTTGAATTTTCTGCAGGTGATCATGTCTTTCTTAGAGTTACACTGTTCACTATGCAGGGAGAGCACTCAGATCAAATAAACTTACTCCAAAGTTTATAGGGCCTTATCAAATTCTTAGAAGGATAGGTCCTATTGTGTATGAACTCGCTTTGCCTCCTCCCTTAGTCAATATTCACAACATACCTGATCCAAGTCACATTCTAGAATCAGATTTAGTGCAAGTGAAGAAGAATCTTTCCTTTAAACCAAGGCCAATCAAGATCTTGGATTCTCAGATGAAACAACTATGTGGAAAAGATATACCTATGGTCAAAGTCCCGTGGGATCTCACTTCCGGTGATTCCACTTGGAAAGTAGAAGAGGACATCCGAGCATCATATCATAATCTTTTCCGTGGGAAACTTAATTTTCGAGGATGAAAATTTTTATTGTTGGGGATAATGTAACCGCGCTCGCACCCCCCCTCCCCACCACAAAACACAAAAAGGATAGGAACAAAAGACACCCATAGTTTTTTATCTCTCATCTTCCATTCTCCACATCTCTCTCCCCTCTCTCTTGATTTTCACTCTCTATACCTCATCTATTTCAGAATTTGATCAAATCCAGCAGTAGCTAAGAATCATAAGATCATTTTTAATCGATCAAAATCTCAAACAGAGTAAATTCATATTTCCTCTAAAGAACCCTTATTCTTTATTTTTCCTTGGATTTTTGTTATCAATATTGGTGAGAACAATTGAGAAAAGTGTTTTTCTCAACTTGATTAATATTATACTAAAAGTTGATGTTATTTGGATAACTTTGTTCTAGATCCCTAGAATTGGATTGCTATTATTGTTTGATCGGAGGAAGTGACAGGGGATCATTGTATAAGGTAAGGAAAGCTAGTAACTTATTTATACTAGTTAATTACTATTAAATAGAATCCTATGATAGAAGACTTGGATATATGATTATCAATGCTCGAGTATTTCTTGCAGGTCTGACTGGTCCATAAGCACTAAATGAGTTTGATTGTTTATCCTGATTTGGTGTGATTAATTTAACTATATTGAGTAATGATGTTAGAAAATAACATGTGAGAACATTTTGATTGTTGTTTGATGAAATTGAAATGATATGTGTAATGTCTTAGTTATAGAGCTATATGTAATAATTTTCGTTGAAATGAAACTAGAATAGTAGGGGTTGAAAGAAAACCAATGTACCACAGTTACATATGTCTTTATATACTTCAATATGATGGAATTGATGTGTTATATGTGATGACTGATCTATAGACTTGTATGTAACCATTATGGTTGAAATGAAACCAGTGTACTAGGGGTTGAAAGGAAACCAAGGTACCATGGCTACATATACATTATGAATAAACTGGTCTTTCTATGGATACAACTATGTAACAAAAACATCATTGCTCCATCATAAGTAAAGTTGAGAAGAGAATACATATATCCAATATAATACGATAAAGCATGGAATAATACCTGTAGGTTGAAAAGAGGAAGAACATAAACATGATCAAATGATTGATGAAGCTTAACTTTCATGCCTTTCAAGTTGAAGTAATTAAAAATAACATACCAAGGTTTTGAGTTCTATTTATCAAACTTGCGTAGCATATACAAAATCCATGCATGTTTCAACGTATTAGCACTAACATCTTCTGAGAACTCGAACAATTGCAAGACATTTTATTGTGAAACACCCTGAAAGAATAGGTTAATGAGTCATGGAGTTCATTTGAAAAGCTTTATACAAAAGTAAAAGAAATGAAAAGCAAAAAACAATTTTCAGTGTATATTAGCCATACCTCGTTCACAAATAAGCTTAAGGTCTTCAAGAAGGTATTGATCTGAAGCTTTCAGGAGGTCTGGAGCATCATCAAGTTTAACATGTACTGTTCGAGTGTATATAAATCTGTAAGTGCCAACAAAAACCAAGTCAAATAGAGGACCAATTTTGATGTTATAGAAACACGAAAAAGGGATAAAAAAAATGTACCTCATTATCAATTCAAAGACATCCCATTTAATATTTGGAATCACTGCTTGTTTGGCTTCCTTTACACCACACATCATAACATATTCATATATCTAAATATATCTAAGTTCTGTACATGTCCTTTCCAGATGAAAATTATTGTTGTGGATTAGTTTGAAATTACATTAGTTTCAATTTGAATATTTAGAAAGCAGAAAATAAGTTTTGATTGAGATATTTGCATAGCGTATTTAAGGTAATAAATTCATTGATAAGAAAAGGACAAAAAATTTTGATTGGTAATAATACAAGATTAATTCATGCTTACCCAGTACTCTCCCCCAAACATGGTCTGAAACACTTTTGAAAGACATACACGATCTTTGTGAGCATAAAATATTTTTTTCCTGAATGAAGCAAAACACAATAAATCAATACATATATTGAAATCAGTGTGCATAGAAACAACTAACCAAAATTAACAGAATCAAATTCTCCACCTTCAACTAGAAAGCTGACATCAGAAAGTTTTGCATTGTTTACAAATTCCTCTCACAAGTTCATCTATAGAAAAAATAACCAGCAACAACAACATTATTATGAAGGCAATAAATACAACAATTCAATTTCAAAGACTATTTTAAACAGTGAAATTAAGATAGGGTAAGATAACTGATTCAGTGAATAAGGAAAACAAATCAAAGTAAAGTAAACAAATGTGGCAAGGGCACACATAAAGAGTAAAAAGAAAAAAAAACCCTCGAAAGTAGGTGGTGGAGATATAGCTTGGATGAGAGAGGAAATGAAATTGGCTCTCCTAGCCAACATGCTAAGTGCCACTGAAGCCTCGCGCTTCAGTTTTGCGCTTTGAGATTGAAGAATAACAAGCAAAAATTATAATCCTAAAGATTTAGCAACATCTTGTTTGAAAATACAGTCTGAATAAAGTGAGTGAGAAATTAGTAAAGAAAATATAAAATAATAAAAGGATGTGAAACTGGAGGTTGGTGATAAAAAGTGATTGTGTGTTTTATTCTTGACATATACATGGATATATATACAGTGAAGGAAGGAGAGAATATCTCCATAACTCAAGTCACTAAACTAGTGATCCACATGTTACGGGATCTGATTTTCATTTACATATCTCATCCTAATTTGCACATTAATGGTAAATGTATATATTCCTTAATAGAAAACTTGAGATAGAACATTTATTACCATGATTGTGGATGAATATAGTTTGATGATCTGGCGGAGAAGATAAGTAACCAAGAGCAATAACTACACGTCTTCTAACCTGTTCTTCCGAAGAGCACATAAGACGGATTAGGTATTTCAAAGCTGCCGAAAAGGAAAGAACAAAGTTTAAACAGATTATGATTATCATCTATAATTTTGCATTGAGACAAAATTTGCAAGAAAACTTTCTCGCCCTCGTATGTTTCGTTCTAAGCTTAATATCATCGTTGCTACATACTCTCTAATAGGATGCAAATTACAAGGAGATAAATGTTCTGTTAAGCATTTATTACAAATAACTATCAAGAAGAAATAGGAGTAAAGATGTTGAAATCAAAATTTATTACTTCAATTAAAAGGCAGAGTAAATCAACATACGTCGTTTATTTAATGTAAATGTAATTCATTTAGTTGTTGAAACCTACCAACTTTAATAATGTTTGCAACAATGTCCTATTACACGTGTAATATCAATGTTATTTCTGAAGGGCAACGTACAAAGTTGACCAAAATAAAGAATAAGGAGAGCGAACTTCACCTCATTATCAGCAAGACAATAGAGAACACGAGCAGCACAATGTTGAAATGCTGCATTGTCCGAGTGCAAAAGATTGAGCATAGGCTCTATACCTCAACTATTAGCAATGCTAACTTGATTATGTGAGTCCTGACATTTGAATTGTTCATGCAAAAAAGGTTCATGGTTGTGGTAGAAAATGATAATAAAAAGAATCAGTTTGAATTAAATTGATGGTTACTTCTCACCAGTAAAAATCAGTTGTGCTAAGCTCACAAGTGCAAAAGCTGATGTTGTCTGAAGGTTTGATTTTGGGACTGAAGCATGTGAACTAATGGTGGAATAACCCCTCTTTGGGAGATATGAACCTGCATGCATGAAACACAAGCAAAGTATGCGCTTAATAACAGGATTTAATGACTCAAATTTACCATATTACAAGTATGCAACTAAAATTAAATCACCTTCAAATTTGAATCAGTCACCATAAACTGAGCAAGTAAAAGGGCTGTTAATCCTTGGCTATCCGAAAAGGAGGAACTGTCATTGAAATTACAAACATTGAAAGTCTACTCGGGAACAAGTTGAATAAACATATCATTCTTATATTATTTTCTTACAGAAAGCCACCACTAAAGTATAATGTTTTACCTAAGTAAATTGATGACATGTTGTAAAGCTCCAGCTAGAAGAACTTCTCTTCCAATACACGGTGCAGGGTCTACCATTGTTTTAATCAGTTGAAGCTACAAAATAGTGATAGTTCATAAGCTGTTGCTAATAGTTTAGAAGTATGCAAAATACACATGTGTAAAGTCATATAAAAATCATATTACTGCCATAAAATGTATTACAAAATCCTTTGATTGAAGCATTAGCACAAGACTGGGTAATGCATTGCATTCAACAATCTGCAAGCAAATTTCACTCTTGGTAAACAACTGTAACCGTTGAAGCCTTCATCACACCAATTTACTAGATAAATTAAAGTACCTTAGATACATTCTTAGCATTATTATATGTCAATGTTCCTAAAGTCGCTATAGCCGTGAGTTGTACCTTTCTTACCTTGTCTTCAAGCAATTCAACAAGAGGAGGGATGCCGTCTTCCATTCTAAAAGTGGAATATTTTATACATATCTTTAAAAATAGGAAAGAAAAAAGAAGACAAAAACTTGATAAGTATTTTAACATTGTTATTTGTGTGAGCAAGCTTGGCTATTGTTTCAATCACTCTCCTCAGAAAACTAGCAAATGATGGAGCATTATGGTCTTATGCCTCTATAACAAGCCCAGAAGACATAACAAGGCTCCACCATCTCAGATAAGGTTATGATACTCCAATTGTGATGTTAAAGACAAAAAATTAAGAAGCTTGGTGATTCACACAATAAGAAAAAAGATGAAAATTCTGATATTTTTTAACCGGAAAAAGTTAGTTAATTACTTTTCTGGCGAGAGATCTAAGGATAAACGTACACCATTTCTTCAGTTGGTGGAGACGTGTCTGCATAACTCGGTCAATGCTTTCTTCCTCAATCTCATTTAGTAGATAAAGTAACCTCACTAGAGTTTGGATAACACCATTCTTCACCAAAATATCGATAAAATCCTTATGAACTTTTGCAAAAAAAAAAAAAAAAAAATTGGTAAGAAGGCCAAAAAGGATGTTCATGTGAGCATGCAAGTTTACGAAAAAATGTAAAAGGGGTGAGAGTGTTGGAAAAAATCAATACTGTAACACCGGGAAGATGAAACAAAATAAGACAACAACAGACCCACACAAAAGAATGACATCACCTTCATTCCAAAACCTTAAGAAATTGAGTTCGTGGATCAAACAAGAATAAGACATGAGCGATCACACACAAGATAATAAAATCATCTTTATCCCAAAACCTTAAGGTATTAAGTTATAGGGTCTTCCTTCTTATATGTTGCTCAACTTTGAATACCTAACAATCTCTCCCTCAAATTAGAGTCCTTTCAACATTGCTACACAGCGGAGGCATTTTTACTAAATGTGGTACTTACTCCCTCTCGAGCAAAAGCATTTTTACTATTCACAATTCTATACATAAGAGAGAGAACATACGTACCATGCTTTATGATTTTGCACAGTTTGGCAAAGGTGATGACAAGGTGGAGAAGAGAGTGATCTAAGGAGTCAAGGTGGGAGAGATTCTGGACAATGACAGAAGTGAAAGTTGGGCGAAGTCGCTTGTAGTGACAATCCCACACCTCTTCCACTAACTAGCACTTCAAGGTTTGTTTGTCACTAAAATCCATGCCTGAACACGTCCAAGAAAAGAAAAAAGGAAAATAATACGTTAACACCACTGTTCAACGTACCCGATTTGACACTCCTCCGTGGCACAGGTGTGTGAGTTGGCAATGAGAGAGAAAAAAAAACTTTGACATTGGGTTACGTGGAAGAGCTTTGGATTATTAGAAAAAACTGAAGAGTAATTTGTAACGATAGGGTTTCGTAGCATGAACAAAAGAGAGGGAAACGCTTCACTTTCCCACATTTGCAAACGCGTGCTGAAGGAGAGAGGATAGAGAACGTTTCACAGAGAGAAGCAAACCCAAACCCCTTAGCTTCACTCACTAGTTGAAAGAGGGATCAGAGAAGAAAGAATGCATCATCATGCGTTGCCATTATCGTTCTCACACACTCACTTGCTTCGTTGGAGTTCTTTGGTGTTTCCGGTCGTCAATCAGAGGAGTAAGAGGTTCTTTTTCGCTATTGTCGAAGGTTGTCTTTTGTCATCCAAGGTAAGGAGAAGGTCACTTTTGCTATGAAACATATTTTGTGTTTTGTTGTCTTTCACACTTGGGTCACCTTAAAAATCGTTTCTTGATGTGTTTTCATTGTTGGTTTTCGTATGTGATAGATGTATCTATTTAAAAGTTGTTTCTTGTTGTCTTTTGGTTTGCTGGCTTTTGTATCTCATACATGTATGCGAAAAAATGGTTTCTTGGTGAGTTTTTGGTTGCTAGTTTTTGTATCTGATTTTTCTTGGTGCGTTTTGGGTTGTTGCTCATGTTTCATACCAACAATGGTTTTAATTGCTATCAAGAGCAAAAGTGACCTTAGATGATAGAAGACGACCTTCGGCAACAGTGAAAAAGTACCTCTTACTCCTCTGATTGACGGCTGGAAACAACAAAGAACTCTGACGAAGCAAGCGAGTGTGTGAAAATCGTAATGAAAACGCACGGCGAGACGTTCTCTCTTCCCTGATCTCTCCTTCAACTAGTGAGTGAAGCTAAAGGATTTGGGTTTTCTTTTCTCTGTGAAACGTTCTCTCTTCTCTCTCCTTCGGCACGCGTTTGCAAATGTGGGAAAGTGAAGTGTTTTCCTCTTTTTTGTTAACGTTACAAAAACCTATCGCTGAAAATTACTCTTCAGTCCCTTCTAATAATCCAAAGCTCTTCCACGTAACCCAATATCAAAGTATTTTTCTCTCTCATTGCCAACTCACACACCTGTGCCACGGAGGAGTGTTAAATGGAAGTACGTTGAATAGTGGTGCCAATGTATCATTTCCCAAGAAAACATAGACGAGAGTGTAGAAGTGAGAAGACCTCTGTAATATAACAACCCTTTATAAATTTCCTTCTAAAAACTAATTATTTGTAATATTTTGCTTATCTTTTTCCTCTTATCCTTTCTTATCATATCTAATCTAACATATCATTTATCATTTATGTATTATAAAACCTGTATTACTGTATTTATTATATTTTTGTTATAATAACAAAATTTGATTATGTAATTATGATAATAATATTTATTTTTATCGAAATATTTAGTAAATGTATATGAATAAATTAATATTTATGATTTATATCTTATCATAACCAATAACTTTTATTCTATTATTTTACAGGTAATATTATATGTATTATTTTTTTCAATGTAATACAAGAGTGGAATAGGGATAAAATATTAAAAAAATTAAAATCAAAATTTTGCTTAAATGTAACTAATTGCATTTAGTACTGTGACCACCCCCGTACCCGTTACAAATAACTTTATATAATCTGCTTCATTAATATCATATACTAAACCAGGATTTTCGGCCTTAACAGGATTAATAAGCCTAGATCCATATGCAAATTTAGCTTCAAGATTAAGTGTACGACTCATTGGAGTAGCTGCAACAGAATGCAAAAGAGATTGTGAATTTAGGTAACTAATAATAAAGAAAATAATACTCTCTGTGTGTAATTCATTACATACCATACTTTTATCTTAGAGGAATAAAGTCATAATAATTTAGTCTTTTTTCTTTTAAACACCTTGAAGGTACATGTTATTAGTCTAACGTGCACAGAAAACTATGTTAGTGTCACAAGTCAATTTGATGTCATTCCTTACAAGTGAGATATGAATCAATCAAGTTTGTCAATTTGATGTCATTCCTTACAAGTGAGATATAAATTAATCGAGTTTGTTATCTTGTCTGAAGATGTGTATGATAAATAGTGAATTGATTCAATATTACTTTTATAAATAAAAATATGTTTCTATAAATATAACTATAGTTTTTATTACTATTTTACTATATTTATACTAACTTGATTGTTAGGATATACTTGATTATTAGGATATCTTTGTAGAACTTGATTGTTAGGATATACTTGATTGTTAAGGATATCTTTGTAGGTATTCTTTTCAATCGAGTTTAAGAAGACGATTTATCTTGTAAAACTTTTCAAATCAAGTGAGAAATAATTCTTAGTATTCCTAATCAATCTCTGAGTACTATATACTCACCATCCTAAGTATTTTACCCGGAACAATTAGTAACTTTGTAAAATCATTACCAGTAGTCATCAATGTAGACTTGATCATGGCAGGATACCAATTGGGTGAAATGATTTGACATATGCAGCTGCTGCAGTAGCATGAGGGCAAGCCATTGAAGTGCCTGAGATTACATTATATTGTACTTTTCTTTTGTCACCTTTAACACTTGAAATGGGGTCAATTGGAGACCATGCAGTTACCAATTCAACTCCAGGAGCAGCAATGTCAGGCTGCAATATCAGTAATTAATTCCAATGAGAAAATTGGTACTGAAAGTGATACATTGGTCTGGATTATATAGCATACAATATGTAAGGTTACCTTTAGAGTATTTGGTGTGATAGGATTTGGACCTCTTGAGGAGAATGAAGCTATGAAAGGGATTAGTCCGTCGTTTACTTCTTCACTCTTTAATATTGTGGCTGTTGCATTTCTAGTAATTGGTAGATCAATAAATGAGAAAAGGTTGAATTTAATATTTAAAATTTAGTAAATAAAACATTGATTTTGAATCAGTCCTGCTGTGTAATTGTCACGCATCATTTCGTTTGGTAGGACAACTTTGAAAAAAGAAAAAGGAAACAGAGAAGGAAAATCTGAATCTCAATGTAATGTCTTTTAGTTTAGAACCAGGAAATGTAGGGACAAAATGGTTATTGTCAGTGTTAAAAATATTTTCTGCAGGCTAGGCAAAAGTCCTTCAATTAAAGTATATATTTAATTATATTATAAAACATTAAATTTTATGTATATAATTACATTTTTTATCTAATCAACGAGAAAAAGAAACTTTTCTTGCTTTTTTTGTTTTCTTATTTCTTTCAGTCCAATAACCTTTATAGTATATCTATTTATTTCTATCAACATCTAAACAAACACAGATTACAAGTACAATTAAACCTTTTTCTTAGAAAAAAAAGGTTAGGGAGGATTGATAACTGATAGAAATGGGAAATGTCAAGGAAGATTCAACCAAAAGAGAAAGGAATAATGTATCATTAAAGTTCACACTTTTCTTTATCACATATATTTTACATCTTTAACAACTAAAGTGACTCCAGTGGATAACTCATGAACTTTCTTTGTTGAATTATCTAAAACATTGAATGAAGTGAAACTTTGAACCAATTTAAAAATAAAAAGATATATATTTGTCTGAGAGTGAAGAAGGATACCCGATTGAAGTTAAATAAGAATGTATAAGTCTTAGATCCCACAGAGTAACCTGCAAAGCAAGCAAGGCGTATGCTCCGGGCAAATCTTTAGGGTAATTATTTCCAAATATAACACCAACTGCCCCAGATAAAAACCCTACACTTGTAGGACTCTGAATGCTTTCAGACAGAACAATCTTTCCCTTCACTGAATGTTTATCAAAAGAGTCCTTTTCACAATACCTGACCAATTGATAGCGTATCAAATTGAAATCCAATTTTTTCTATTTTCCTACGAAAAACAACAGACTGTGTTAGAATTGATCATTTGCTGATATACCTGGATGTGGAGCTGTTATGTCCACCAGCAATGTTAGGTATATCTCCACCATATACAAGTGGATACGGTTTTCCCTTAAGATCAAATGTGTTGATTGAGACCCCCTGCACATGAAAATACTCACACTCATCACTAAAACTAAACCTTTATTTGAATATTTCAAAGTTAAGATCAATTCCGTTAAAATTATTACAGAATGATACCTCATAAACTGCCCCATTCCCAACTTCACCTTGGTGACAATCTTTCTGTCGAGAGTGCTTATGGGAAAATGTTCTTGCTTTCCACCAAAATTAACATTGTTCTTTCTGCACTCTTGCTTGTAAGAATTGGGGTAAGGATTTCTTGTAAGAATTTGGGTAAGGGTTGTTGGATAATTGTGACTGTATTTGATTTTCCATATAATTTATCTCATCACTCTAAGAACCATTAGGAACTTGGAAGAAACCATTAAAGTGATTGCCTCCACAAAAATTACACCTCATCACTGGTTGAGATGGAAACATGACTTATAAATTATAAAGGTAGCTTAGCCATTTCCTAGTTGAGAACTTCTATTTGTTGGGATAGAAGTTTATGTTGATCTAGGAGGACATCTTAAGAATTTCACTCTAATAATCACTTCTTCTATGCTTGTGTCCTTCTATGTTGGCTTTGCAAATTAATAGAAGTTATAAACTCAATAATAGTGATGACTTCATCTGTAGTCTTGAATAACAATAAGCCACCAAAAGAAACATCCAAAATCATCTTCGTCTATGGTTGAAGTTAATTACAAAAAGTCTCATGCTTCTTTCGAAGTTGATGTACCAACAATCTTCTAAAAAATGACTCATCAACAACTTGATACAACATTTACAAAGTTGTCTTACCTTTCGATTGTCTCTCTTTCGTTTTGTTTTGGATCGCCAAATATCTCATGATATTTTTTGGTTCATCGAAACCTTCTTGAATCACCTTCCAAGCATCTTGAGATACGAGAAGAACTTTAATTTGAATGTTTCAATTGACGGAGTTTGTTATTTTTATTAGTTAGGATAACAACAAATTATAAATTACACTCGGTGTAACACTTATGTCAATTTCATAATAGAAGATATGAATATTTGAATTTTCTTCTTTAGAAGAAATAACAAAAAATAGGTTTTTATTTTTTATTGGATATATTTTTAGTCAAATAGTACAGTATTAATATATATAGTCTCACAATAAACTCTTCAACTTTTTTTTTTTTTACCAATAACAACAATGATATAATTAACATTAAAAAATAATTCTTAATCATTCAAATTTCCACTTAACAAAAACGTATACCTCTTAACAAATTAATGGTTTTTAAGTTTAATACTTAACAAATTAATCATGCTGAAGCATATGTGTCTATTTGATGTTTGATGCTAGTGTTGGAATCCATGGTCATGGATTACAAGAAACATACTATGGGCTTGGATGGAAGCTAGACACAACAAAAACGTTATAGTGATAGTGTGAAGTGAATGCATATTTGAAAATAGTCCAAAAAATTGATTGATTGTGGACCATAGCATAACCAATTTTTACGCTTGTGAATAATTGTTCACTATGCAAATTTTTCTAAATTTTGTACATCCTGACGAATCAACAATAGATGGTTACTGAATTAACAATAGATGGTTAACTAATACTGCACAAAAAATGAATTGTAGTGTTATTGATCAGAACCAAGCAACCCACTTTCCTCATCATTTTTATTTTCCTGATCTGTTGTTTTCTGAGCTAGTTCCACTGCCCTCTTACTTTGCTGCCCCCAATCTGTTTGAATCAATGTGTACACCATCATGCAAAGACAAGAAGCCTGTGCAGCAACCATTCCAGACCACAAACCCACCAATTCATATTTGTATATGAAAGTGGCAAAAACAGAAACTGGCAATCCTACTAGATAGAATGCACACAAGTTTATTCTAGCACCCAAATAAGGCCTAGCAGTCCCTGACAAAATCCCACATGAAACTGTTTGAGGCCAATTGCTAATCTCACACAGCCCCAGAATGGGAAGTATAGTTGTGACCAGATCAATAATTTGTGTCTCATCAGTGAAGAGTTTCCCCCATGATTTCCTCACAAAAAACAACAAAATGAAGGCAGTGATCCCCAAAGTAAATGCTGTCATGAACCCAATTATGGCTGTACTTTGGGCCTTGGATGCTTGCCCTGCACCTAAAGAGTGACCTATTCTTGTTGTCAAGGCTATACTTAGGGAAAACGGGAATACATACAAGAACCCTAGTGTTTGAATAAGGATCCCCATGGTAGCAACAGTGGCTTGTGGATTGCTTAACAACCCACATAGAAAGAGCATTATCTCATACCACCACCACTCCAAGCACACTGAAATGCAACTAGGCAATGCCAAACTCAGCAATGGTTTCCAGCCATGAAAGGCTGAGAGAATAGTTGCTCCTTGCCAGGGTTTTAGTGGTTTCTTTGAGAAGAAAACATAGAGCAGCAAGCCTAAAGTCATGTTTATCGAGTTCAAACCAGTGGCTAAAGCAATACCCTTTACCCCTAAGTTCAAGTATGTGGCCAAGAAATAGTTGATGGGAAGGTGCAAGAGTGCTGCACAACATGCAGCTATAGTGACTGGGGTGGTTAAGCCTTGGGTTCTTAAGAAGGTCCTCAATGGATTAAGATGAGCCTGAGCTAGCAACTCTGGGATAGAGAATACCATATAAACTTGTGCAACTTTTGTGACTTCAGGGTCTTGACCTAGCATTTGAAGGATTGGTTCCATGTTTAGCCATAAAATTGAAATGGGGATGGCAACAAGTAGGAGGAGACATAGAGTTCTGAAAAAGGTTTGGTTGAGAACTGACCATCTCTTTGCTCCAAAAGCTTGGCAACAAATTGGGTCCATTCCCATTGTGAGGCCTTTGAGAACTGAATTGGCAGTTATGTTGGCAAATCCAAGTGCTAGTGAGCCTCCTGCTAGCTCCACTTTCCCTTGCCGACCCAGAAACAACATGGACACAGCAGATCGAGAGTACATCATTAGGCTAGTCATTATTATGGGACATGCAACCTTTGCAAGAGCTTGCAACTCTTCTTTCAACTGCATGCAATTGCATTTCTCACATTTGTCAGCAAAACCACTGCAATAACTTGTGCATATTTTGTTACCATGCAATTCTAATGAGACATTTCAATTTTGCACCAATTCTTCAACTCCAATTCCTATGTTTTAAGCAAGAATGCATATATAGCATCATTTGTCTATGTAGTGTTACATTTATAAATCAAGATCCAATGATTTTCTTCTGGAGTTCAGAAGAGAAAACATATATACCTTTTTTTCATTTGCTTCTAAAATGTTCAAATCAGTGAAATAGTCTTTATATACTTTTCAAAAAATTATCACTAAATTTTTATGGATCTAAATAGTGAAATAAAAACAATCCCTCACTAAATTTAATTATTAATTGTTTTTTGTGTGCATGGTTAAGTTTCTGCCAACAAATTAATGGGTAATACAGAAACAGTACCGATAGTATCAAAGTGTCACAAATCTAACACTAACACTACTTTTTATAACATTGATATTTGATAACCCATAATAATAAAAAAACTTATTTAACAACTAATTATATTAATAATTAATTAATTATATTTTAAATTGAATTAGTCATACATATATATATAT
>Ga0209489_103086_pt1 | contig 32910 bp, 14 predicted proteins | sample SiratrowhiteBW_FD_187527 | JGI IMG/M metagenome (GOLD analysis project Ga0209489, IMG submission 187527) | Root nodule microbial communities of legume samples collected from California, USA - Siratro white BW (SPAdes) (version 2) | ecosystem: Host-associated > Plants > Roots > Nodule | place...
AAAAAAAAACAAAAAAAAAAAAAAAAAAAAAAAAAAAAAAAAAAAACCTCCACTATAGGTCGACACATATCTTTTGCTAATTATAACATGCATTTCAGTATTTGACATTAACATGCACATGACCTGTTTCTTCAAGTATATCTGTACGTGTACATGTTGGATCAATAGTCCTTTTCTAAAATATCAAATCATGCCAAAGATTCAATTTCAATATATAGCTCACGTTATTCAGTTGGTATGATCCATTGGATGAAGGGTAGATAACTTAACTTTCATAAAAATCTACTTAAACCTTGTTAAGTTCACATAGATTTTCCAATGAGTAAGCATGTTAAGGACGCTAAATTACAAGTCAAGGTTACAGAAGAGGAAAAACTATAAAAACTGAATCACAATCTCTATCTGGGACCATGATGTAAAATTTAAAGCTAGATCCTTAAAGTAAAATCTTTTATCATCAAAGCCCTCATTAATGTTTATTATTTCTTCTTTTTATTTGACTTTACTAAAGATATTTTTCAACTGATAGTTGAAAACTAGTTTGTTTTCTGTATTAAGATCACTAAAATAGTCTGAACTATTTTGTTTCCACAACATGCTGAATGAAACTTACTATATTTATACTTCTCTCTTTCTCTCTAGGTCATAATTAAGACATTGGTGTCCATGAGTATTTTCCACTCAGAATATCATTTTCATCCCCTCTTCACATATTTTGGACCAACATCATATCATGTTTCCATATCTGCAAAGATTACGAGACTTTAACCCCTGATCACTATATATGTTATCATAAAATCTTGGAAGATATGAATCATGATTTAACCCTCATAAGAATAAAATCTTCCTACTTTACCACTTTTGTTTTAATCACATCAAGGTGCAACTTTTTCCATTTATATGAGATACTATTTTCCTATTTTCTCGCGGCATATCACTATATAGAGACACATGATATCCTTGTACAATTGATTGTGAAACACCTTGTCTAATTTTGGTATTTTGCACGTTTTTGTAGGTATTAATCACCATTCACAACCACTGAGAGACAAGGAAAAGATGGGAATAAGAGCACAGAATAATTTCAGATCTAACTCACCAAAATTCCATCTAAGAACACATAAGATCATAAATGGATTACTTCTTGAGCTACCACTTTGCTTTATAAACAGAGTTTGAGCCACTTGTATATGCATTTCTACGTACTATTTCCTAAAGCAAATATTATTAAGTATCAAAGTGCCCTTGTACAGGACCTTGCTCTCACTCCACCACAACATATTCGAAGAATCCGCTACCACAAATTACTTTTAATCATTGCATAGGAAAATATGAAAAAGCACCGAGAATATTATCCACAAAATCATTCTTAACTCACACTGTTAACCTTGTTCAGCACAAAATATATACTAAATTTCAACAATTACCTTACTTTCATTATCTCTACAATTAGACAGAAATTAGTTTTTTACTGTTGGTTAGTAAATATTATTGATGATCTATTCTCTCTCACTTGGTTAGTAAATTTCTATTTAATCACATCAAGTAAACATATATATATATATATATATATATATATATTCAGTAAAAGGAAGTTTAGGTTACAGTTTCCAAGAGTAAATGAAACATTTTCAATCAATCTTAATATAAGAAAAAGGACCCCTGACAGCATAAAATCAATTCCTTATGATATGGAACAGGGAATATATCCGTTAAAATGGATTAGAAAATCTTGTAATTTTAGAAGTATGTGCAAAATTTACTTCTATCATCAGAACAATGTACTGTGATATCTGCTATCAATATTTGCGTATTCATGTTGTTCGAGATTCCGATTGCTCAAGTAGTATATCTGTTTTTCTTTTCTCACTTCCAGGTTTTAGAAACCTATAATATTTAACTAATATCGTACGGGAAAAAAATATCAGTTATTTCTTTATTATACCATACCGTGACAAAAAGATGGTGTAAATTTTCTTTGACTTTTCTGTTTCATCTTCTTCTTCTTTTGAGTTTGATTTTTCTGTAATTATTTTCTGTAAAATTAATTCATCTATTACGCTGTACGCCATTACACAAAACCTCCGCAGTAGAAACTTGCATTGTAATTATTATTTAGCTAAAAAGGAAAACATCGAAAAAGGTCAAAGAGCAGGTACAGTTTATACACATATATACACTGTAGGGTTTTCATGAGTTTTGGATTTCGGTGTGGAGTGTATGATCAGGCAAAATAAACTCTTCAACTTAAAATATATTCCCAAAATATGCATATAGAAGCATAAAATAGAACAGGTAGGTTTTTACATAGTTGTTGCAAAAACTATTATTTTTATATAGTACGTAATCTCCAAATCATATTTCATACATGTATATACATATATATATATATATATATATATATATATATATATATATATATATATATATATATATATATATATTGCATTTTCGAAACTTATTATTATATTTAAACGAATGGAGGAGTGTACATATAATTATAAATATACATGCACAAATAGGGGAGCATGCACATGCGAAATGATTAAATGCCAACCTCGTTTTGCTGGATTTTATTAGGAAAACAGAAAACTACCGATGCTAACAGATAAGACCCAGTATATAAAATGAGAATTTTTTAATGATAGAACAATAGAATCAAAATGTAATTAATAACTAGTGTAAGAAACATATAAAGTAATCTCATCTCATTCAAAACAATGAACATGAGTTGGTGGATAATAAAAAACAGAAAGCCGAGGAACCAAAGCATGCATTTCCCTCTCACGTCACACATCCTAGAAATGACTGATATGAAAAGTCAAGCTCTATATTATAGTATTATATAATATAATATAACTTAACTTTAACCCTATATATATATATTCTTTTGTCTTCTTTCATAAATTTCACCTCAGCAAGCAAATCTGTGATCTCTCTCCTTTCTTTTTTTTCACTTTGTATGGAAAACCCCACATGACAAAGGGTGTGGTGTGGCTTTTAAATAATTTTTCCCACTTGAAAAGATGAAAGGGCTAGTCCCATCCCATTATCATCATCAATCTACTCACTGAGCTTTCGAGTCATGTCTATAGTGAATGTACTTGTTTTAACTGTTGCAACCTTCTGTTCCTCAGCTTTCTGTCCCATCCACCAATATTCCAAAAGGAATGTGGGACTCGTTGAGTTTGCTTCCAATCAACCAGCACTCTCTTTTTTTTCACTCTACTAATTTATCTCCCTGACTGTTCTGGTAAATAACAAGAAAAAGAAAAGGTAGTAAGCAGAAAAAGTGGAAATCTCTCACACCCTCCCCCACATCACAGACTCCAAACCAAATAAGAAAGAGCATAACATGACCTTGAATGATATTTGCACCACCAAATAAAACTTAAAAGGACGATATTAAGGTGTTTTTTGAGGGAGGTGCTGCATGCCTTTTTCTAGGTCTTGTTATAACCTTCTCTTTGTATTAGGTTCTTCAAATGAACTGGTGTTTGTGTTGGTGTTGTTGTCTCCTGACCAGTCAAACAGATGAAATGGATCTAAAGCCTTGGATTCCTCCCTTTGATCATCAGCTGCACCGAAACCTTGGGTAAACAAAAGATCCAGTGGGTCAGCTTCTATTTCTCCCAATTCAGCAAAGAAGTCCTCAGATTGATTATTACTCTGATCCATCAAACTAGGCTTGTAAGGGAGTCCATCACTGAACTCTCCCTCATCCATCTCAAACTGCTTCTCTATGTCTTCCATATTCTCTTCCTTCACAGATGCACTGTTTGCTGAGGAGTTCCCAGCAACAACTGGGGACACATTGCCCTCACTGTTGTTGCTCTCCTGCTGCTGCTCATCCTTTGCTTTTGGTGCTGTGCTCTTTTGGGTGTTTGAGCCTTCTGAGCCCTTTGAATTTCCAGCATTGTTCTTGGATGGTTGTGACCTTGTTGAACCAGCCAGAGCATTCCTTTGAGTTGGCCATGGATGGTTGTGCTCTGAAGTGTATGTAATAACCAACATGTTTGGGTCTGTTCTGCTCCGCTCAACTTGCTTCCTCGCAGAGCAACCCTTTGAGCTGCTGCATCTGTAGTAACCCCTGATATAACCACAAGAGAATGATATATAATAAGAAATGCCACAACAACACCTCAAATGAAAATGAGAACGAAAACCAAGACCTATAATAACATCATGTTGATGCAAAAGCCAATTCATTAACAATCTCTTATTGGTTTGTCCAAATTCATTCAACTGACCTAAAAGGCAGTCGAATGAAAATCCTAATTACATTTCAAAGAGTAACGTCACTGCTCTCTAATGAATTTGGTTCAGCTTAATAATTTAAAAGAACCATTTGCTTTTTGTGCCAGTTTTTTAAGAGAACTTAAAGAAAACGACGAATCTTTAACCAGACGTGTGCTTATAGTGATTTTCTCTAATAAAAAATTGGGTAAAGAAAACTTTCTGAACGGGAAAACCTTTAGCCTAGTTGTTTTTTAAACCTCGAAGTGTGACAGGTCCATATTCAATGGTCAAGATTCAAGAAAATAAATATGGAAGAAATTAACACGATACATGTATAGTAAGCTACAAAAAATTGAGTTAGTAGGGGAGAGAAGTTGTGATATATATTTTGTGCAGTGTGGCCAATACATAGCCACAGTGTTATTATTCCTAAAATATCAAATCTTACAGAGAATAATATATCAATCGTATACCTAAGGCTAAACTATCAGGCTAACCTGGGATAAGGTGAACCTTTAATGGGTTTCTGACCATATTTTCTCCAAGCCCACAAATCTGACGGAACAACCTCTCCAGTTTGTCTGCTGTTTGCAGCTGCTGGTGCAGGAATACACACCACCTTTTTGGCCTGGTTCTTCCTGCAGCAATTACACAAACAACCACTATAATACACCAATAAACTACCTATATTATTCACTAACCAAACAACCATGATATGAGCAAGAAATAAGAATATTACAAAGAGAAAAAGAATATTCGAGAATAAGCATGAGATCAGGCCGTTTTAATTTGGTTTCCAGCGAAGGAATACGGTTCTGTGTGATGATAATGAGGATAAAAGGAATAGGAATTTTCAGGTGGTTTAAGATAAGTTGGGTGAAAGCTAAGTGTGTGACTGTTATTGTGTGTGTGAGACGCCGAGCTAACTCTACTTTTCAGGTGGATTAAAGCCTACGAAAAGCGTCAATGAATAAACCATGTTTAGTTAGTCTCATGACAATGAAACTACTATTTCTCATTCTGAGCAGCTACCTAGCTTAACTGGGCCAGTCAACGGAACCGATTTGGAAAGCACAAGAAAAGGAACACAAGTACCTAACTCATGCCAAACCCTACTTTCTCTCTACAGTGTAAACTTCACCATAGCCACCACTTTCATAAAATTTCACCCCACCGCACCTTAAAAAAAATTAAAAGTATGTGATTCATAATTTATGATGCCCACATGAAATTAATGCACACAAAGCATAAACTAAATTTAGTTCTGTGCAGATATTAATTAAGTAATGAATATCTTATTATTCTGACCTTCGTTTAAGACCCGGATTCCGTGGAGATGAGATCTGCACTCCTGTGGTGTCCACAAGGCAATCCTTGGAGGAGTTTGCATTAACCATGTTGGGTGAAACAACAGCAGGAGGTTTAATTGCCCTTGGAGAAGGTGCCACGGGTGTGGTGGAATCATAGGGTGAGACCGGTAACTTTGCATTGGGAGAGATCTGAATCATGTTGGAGAATATGTTTTTACAAGGTCTTCTCATGTCATGCTCCTCAAGAATCTTGTGTGCAGCAAACACAGTGGTACTACTAGTATTAGCATTAGTATTAACAGCACCAAAACTTGCAGCTGCTTCTTCCAAGCCCCCAGTGAAGTAGGCAGAAGCGGAAGGCATGTCAAGCTCCTGAAGGAAGGGATCTCTCATGGTGGAGAAGGGGTCACCAAAGTTGGTGAGTCCTCTGGGGTCTTGGAGCACAGAAGAGAAGGTGATGGGGTCAGAAGAAGAGGAAGAAGAAAAGTGTTGGTGCCAGTGATCATTACGAGAGAGGGTGTGAGTAATAGTATGGTGATGAGATGTGGTAGGTAATTCAGAAGATGAAGTGCCTGTGCTGCAGCTGCTGCTACTGCTACCACCATATGCTCCACCACTGGCTCGGACTATGTCAGTTAAATCTCCTTGGTAATTGTCCATGATTATTGGCCGAAAGATGCAGCTGCACATGCTTTTTTCTTCTCTTGCTATTAGTGGAACAAGAGCTTGTTGTTCAAAGGTTGTTTGTGTGACATGTTTTGGAGCATAAATGATGGAGATATGTTGGTGCTTGAGAGAATAAGAGAGAGACAGAGGGAGATGCAATTGTGGGAATTTTGTTTGGTGTGAGAAGAGGTAGGTTGGGAGGATTAAGAAGGGGTTGTGAGAAGAAAAGCTTTCTCCTGGGAAGATGGGTTTTTGGCTGTTAAGAAGCAAGAAAAAGCAAATTAAGGAACAGGTTTTTGGAGGTTGAAACTGATTGTTCCTCTCAATAACAAACAAAAGAGAATGGGTTTATAGAGAGAGAGAGACAGAGACGCTGACTTTTCACACAAAACACCTCCATTCCATACGCAACTTCATGAGAGAGAACCAATTTTAAATCACAAAAACTGCTTCCACTAATAAAATACCACCACTGCAGAGCTGGGAGATTTATCAAACACCATCTAAGCGTCAATTTTTTGCCACTGTTTTCTTAATAACTTATTATTATTCTCCCTTCTCTCTACCTAAAAATAATATTAATTTTCAATACCACATCTTTTTATTTAATTTTCATATTCAAATTCCACTCTAACGTATATATAAAAAAAACATGTTTTATTCTTTATAATTCCCATAAATGATAGTTGTATTTTTTACCTAAAATTATCATAGAATTAATAAAAATAAAATAAAATTGGAGAATGGTGTTCTAAAGAAAAGAAAACAATTGAGAAGAAACAAAAGATGCGGCAAGTAGCCGCATTTCGCGGAGAAACGTTTCGAGGCATTCAATAATCTGAGTCTCCCGTTTCTTTCTGTAAGGAAAGAATGTTTTAGCGTGGCACCTATCTATGTGTCTCACACACCATTACCCACTTCTTAATCCTTCCAATTTTTTTTTCTCTTCAAAACAAAACTCATCTTCAATAAAACCACTATGTCACAACATTTTCTTTTTTTAGGGAATTATTTGCCTTGGAATTTTGCAACTTTCAATCTCCAAAACACAACCATCAATGTTTGAGTGATGCTTTATTAGAAGGTTTTATGAACCATGTCATCGTGTTTAATTTGGCATACCAAATTTAGTTAAACATGTGATCACATAAGGTCCTATCATGTACCATTCGACATGAATAATATAGATAATTCTATCCTTGGAATTGGACTACATTAATTAAAATTATGCATGTGGTACATGTAAAAGTAATAAAGATATTAAACTAGAATAATATATATTTGATTTGGACGAAAATAAGTGTCACACTTTGGTTTATGAAAGTAATGTGGCCCTATATCAGAAAGGATTAGATGTTTGATAATACGTGTCTTACGTTAGGTATAAAGTCTATGAACTCTGAAAGGACGTATGAAAAGTGTCATTTTTTCATGAAAATTTTATCATAATATTAATTGCATTCACAATTATAGCTCAAAAAATCTACTTGTCCAATCATATTCCATTAAAGATTATTTCAATTAAAGCTTTAGTTGCATTCTCTAATCACTTTTATCTATTACTTTTGTAGCATGGTAAATAATTTGCCACTAGCTGTGCCTGTTTAGAAATACATATTATTTTATATCGATAATACAATCGAACTTAATTATAATGTATGAGTAGAATTTTTTTGACTAAGTTATCTAATTATACATTATTGTATATATGCTAGATTACTAACTCTATTCTGTGAATAACAAAGACAAATACAATAAAATATTTAAAACTTAACCCTTTTTTGGTTTTGTTGAATGAAATATATTTTACATAGGTTAAAAATTAGATGATGGGTAAAATATAAATGTCACTTTCAAAAACATGCATAGCATAGCTGCATTATTCAAATGCAGATTCATGGAAGACATCATCATCATGATTGTTAATACATAATCCAAGAGAGATGAAACTTATATACATACGCAAGGTGAGGGATGCCAATGTTCAATTACTATCAAAGCCATGTTGGTAAAGTCCTTTTTCTGGCTTTTCAACAATTTTGCAATTGCAGTCACTATCCTTTTCTTTCTCCATCTCCTCTGTCTCTCGCTATCCATTTTATATGTAAAGATTATAAGTAATGTTAATTTTTTAAGAATGGGAATTTGAAAACTTTTAACCAAACTTAATCATTGAATAATGTAATTTTAACAGTGGCAATTGCTTCTGTATGTATGTCACGAAGGGCCTCAAAAATGTTTTGATATTATACAGTTTTATTATATTTTATATGTATATAGAGAGAGTATTATAATTTGTGAAAAAATATATGAAAATATTTTATTTTCTATTTTGTCTCCGTTTTAATTTTCATTCTAAAATCATAACTGTTATATCAAATAATTTTTCAGTTTTTTAAAAAAACTGGAAACTGTTTAAAAAATAAATAAACAAAGGAGTCCTTAATTTTTAAAATTACTAATAGCAATTCTAATTATAAAATGTTAATAATATATTTAGATCTAATATTCAGATATTTGAAAACATAATAGATTTTTAAAATTTTACATGGAATAATAAGAATGATACATTAACGGTTTCACACCACGTAATAATATTGTTTGAGTTTTTTTTTTTCCTAAAAGAAAGTAAAATAATTGACATGAGATAAAAATTAAGGTAAAATGTATTTTTTATACAATAGGTACTATCATTTTTTTAATATAATAATAAAAATTTAATTGGTCTTAATAATACAAGTATAATTTTATTTGAATTTTAATTATTTCCAGTAGTTATCTTTATTCAATAAAATAATCTCAAAGGATAAATTGATTAGTAAATTATTATGACTATATTAACTTGTGTCTAATGTGTGAGAAAGAGGATGAGTCAGTAAATCACTTGTTTTTCATATCTAATGAATTTGTTTAAGAAACAAAACATAGCTAAGAAAATCATATAGATAATTGTTATCTAATTTGTTTAGAATCAGAATTATATATTATTTTAAAATGATGTGATCAATATAATTGATATTTTTGTTAATTGCATGGATTAATGCCTAGGGTTGGGTCACTAACAATACTCAAAATCAAATTTCTCATACCCAGACGAGTGTTTGAATCTAATTTTGTATTTCAAATCAGAAAAGAACGACAGCCTACTGTTATGATTTATCAAGAATTGACTGCAGGACCAATATTGTTGTTTGTATATAGGGGTTTAATTTCAATGTCTACGTGTTTGACTAAATAATGATTCGAGAATATAATAGTACTAATGGATGATATCATACAATTGGAATTAAAAATAACGTTTTGAGAATTGTACCTAGCAAAGATTTGAACCATGTAATAAAAATTTGTTAAGGATGTAAGAATAGTTTTTCTTCTGACACTGTGTATATATTAGATGTTTGTTGACTGTGTTATGTAATTTAAGATTCTTATTTAGTGCCTTTTGTTGGTTTAAATTTAAATTATAATGAATATAACACTTTTATTGTAGAAAGATTTGAACTATTCTTTTGTGTATAAGGATTTGAACAACCATTTCTTTTATTAGTTATTTGTTGATAAAAAAATAGATATTTTTACATAATAAAACTATTAATGTGATGATAATTTATTATAGGTCTTTTATATAAAAGAATAGTTATAATTTTTTATAATTACATAAAAATTAATAATGTTAATATGATAATTATAGTTTTATTTGAGTTCATCATATATATTAATTTGTCAATTAAATGTTTATCTAGATATTACGAAGTAAGGAAGATAAGTAAGATTGACACGTTAGTGACTTATCTATATATTTACTATATAACATTTTTACACTATTTTTAACTACAATAATTCCTTTAAATACAAAAACATTATTATATTCAATTAAAAATTTTAAAGATTCATTGTTTTAGAATTTCAAATATTTGATTTCAACTACAATAATTATTTCAAGTAAAAAATATTATTATTCGATTACATTTTTTAAAGATTACTTTTTCTTTTAAGTCGAAATCAATGATTCGCATATATTGAATCATAATTTCGTAATTGCTCTTAATTGGATAATGATGATAATGCATGTGCATTTATTTGAACGATGTCTATTCGCATACTATGAAAGTTGAAAACTACATGTTCATCAAAGGAAGTATCATCAATTGATTTGAATTCTAAAAGAATGGGTGTTTAAAAAAATAATTAAATATAATGATAATAATAAATACATTACTTATCTCCTTCAAGTGATAATGTGTAATAAGTATTTAATAAACTAACTAGTTAATAGATGTGTTTAAAATTCAATTAAAGTTATACCTCTAAACTTTTTAGAATTGTATTCAAAACAAAAATCCACAATACCTATTATATGAAATACATGCACTAATTTACCACGTTACTATTTTTTTGTTTCCTTTTGACAATGTTTACATAATAAAGTGAAAATGGAGGGATAAATTTGTTTGACTTGAAATAAAGAACAAATATATTAATTAAATTACAAATAAATTTCCCTTTTTATTCTTAACTTTTTCAGTTTTTTTAAGAACTTTGTATACATGTTAAATGTAATATAATAAATTGTATATACTTTATAATCAAACTTAGGTCTGAGAAACTAAAATTATTTATACATTTAGTTGTATAATTACACTTTCAATGCTTGTATCATGTTCCTTTAGTTTAGTTTTTGTATTAGTTGAGAAATGATAAGGAAGTTTTTTTTATTAGTTTGTATTTTTTTTATGTTTAAACACTAGCTTATATTTTTTTAAAGTATTCACTACAAAATTTTAATACTCTATATCTTATTGTCAATTTTCCGTTATTGGAAACAGAAAATTAAATAGAATCTGATAATCATAAAACATATAAACAGAAAATTAAATAGAATCTGATAATCATAAAACATATAACTATGTACATTTTTCAAATTTAGAAAGTAAAAGTACAAATATAATCAATTATGTTACGTCATATATGTATATTTTTATTGATAAATACATCATATTTATAATAATGTTTTTTTTACTTGTAAACATACAATGATCAGATTATAGTTTAAAAAAAAATAAGTAAAGGATAGTATTTATACACCATTTCTAATTAAATACTATGTGTTTTTTTGTTTATAAATAGAATGAGAAGCAATAATAAATCAAATGGAAATTATTAAGTTGAAACATGCATGAGATTAAAAAAAATAACTCAATTTTAAAACTAATTCATTATTTTTATTTCAACGATGTAGTGTGTTTAAATTAGGGTTTTTATTTATTTATTTTTTTGAAAAAAATTACATAATTCCAACATTCAAATGACGTAATAAGTATAAGTTTTTTTTTTTTTTTAACTTCTCCTCCCCTTCTCGTTTTCACTGCGTGTTGCCTCCCTTGTAAAAGACCGTTGCGCTTTCCCTCCTTTGCTCCTCCGTGCACGAGCAAACTTCTGTGAGCTGCTCGGAAAGTCACGCCGCCGACGACGCCAGTCCCCCCGCTGGTAGCATTAACTGTCGCGACGCTCAGTGCGGATCCACGCAACTGCTCCGGTGCGGTACTGGTTTGCGCCGCTGCTCTGTGCGCTACTGGTTTGCGCCGCCACTTCGCGCTACCACTTGCCGGCACCTCTTCCCGCCACCGATTCGCACCACATTGTCGTGACCCCTACCAAGAAGAACAAAGGAACATCGCTGCAACAGTAAGATTAGTTATTTTTTTCTTTACAAATTTTATATATTTTTAAATTAGATTTAAAATTTATATGAAAATATAAGTTAAAAATTTAGAGTTAAGATTGGTATTTATATGAAAATATAAATTTAAGTTAGAAATCTAGAATTAAGATTAGCATTTATATGAAATGAAATTTAAATTTATGTGAAAATATTCTAATTAAGATTAGTATTTAAGTAAAAAAAAATGTTAAGGTTAAAGTTCTTATTCAATATTAAGTTAAGATTGAAATTGATGTTACAGCCGTGATTAAATGTTTAAGTAAATAAAAGTTAGATTAAATATTTAAATAGTAGTTATTTATTTTAGTTATATTAATATATGAAATAAAACTGAAATTTTAAGAGTGACAAATTAAAGTTAATTCTATTTAAATTCAGCTAAGGTAAATTAAAACTAAAGTTAAGCCTAAAATGAAGAATAAAAATTTATTTCAAATATGTATAGAATTTTCTTGCTTTTATTTGTTTTGATTTTATATTCTTGATTATGATATGTTTGATCGTTTGGTCTGATGATATCCGATCCTAGTCAATGTCTAGTGTTTAATTTGATAAATTTACTGTTTTAAGTGTTAGTGTTGTTGAATTTTTAATTGGTTAATGTACGTAAAACTCATTAGATTTATATCACTAATTAATTTATTTAATTTAGGTCTTAGTTGCAATTAATGCTTATTTGCTACACCTACAATTTGTCATGTGACTTTGTTTGTTACATATAAAACTAATTGTATATATATACGAAAGAAGTTGTGAATTGATATGTTTTAATTATTAGATAATAGGTTATGGTAGTTTATATAATGTATTATAAATTATTAATGATTTTTTTAGTGTTATTAATATATGAAATGTCTTTAAAAGGTAGATTCATTTTATTATCATATTTTAGATTTATTTTAAGGTGTTTAATTTTTTAATAAAATACGTTTTTTTTTTATAAAGTTTTGAATGTAGATTTATGTCATGCTCCGAGTCAACGTGAATGATTATTAGGAGCATGTAAAACACTTTAAATATTTTGAAAATTTTGTTACATATAATCTATGAAGACTATTATTTATTTTATATTGAATTTTTTTGGAGATATCAAGTTATTGGACATACATATAGATACACTTGAAGAAATTCACCATAAATGGACAACATATTGTTGTGATTTAGAATGATGTCTAATACTTAGACATTCTCTCTTCATATAACTAGTTTAGTTTTCATTAAGTTATGCTTGAATTTATTTTTATAAGTTTTAATTTGAACAAGTTTTGTTATTTCTTAAGTGTGGATAAATACAAAAGTTTATTTTTCTAATAATCTAGTATGTTTGTGATTACAATTACAAGTTAAAAAATAACAAAATTGGTAAAATTATTTAAATTTTTTTAACATATTGCATCGGTTATATAAATAAATGATGTAAAATAACCTGTATTATTTCAATTATGAGCACAACCAATATAAGATGTTCCTTTAATATATAAAAAATAAAAAAAAAAACAAAAAGAGATGGTATTATTACAATAGTTAAGTCCTTACATATTTTCTTTATTTAAGTTTTTAAAATTCACTTTTACATCAATCAGTATTTAACACCAATACAATAATTGTATATTTTAATATGCTTTTCGGACAAACATTTGTAGATATTTTTATTGAAAGGCAAAATGATATTTATCATATACTATAATTTCTTTTTTCTTTTATCCTACAAAATTATTAGAAAAATCGTGGTACATTAAAAGGTGTGGACAGGGATTTCTGTGTTCCTGATAGAGAATAGTTTTTACGAAGGTGAAGATATAAAAGTAGTGACATAGATAAAGTGGTGATCCAAGTGAGTGATCGTAGCCATTGAATTAAGAATCCTTTTACACGTCATGAATGAATTATAGTATTGATTAATGTGGAAATATATTATCTACAAGCAAAGTTTGTAGCACATAAAGACAATGAAATGAGGGGAAAATTTTTCAAGACCACCCAATGAGTAAATTCTTTTGAGCTTTAGAACATTCAGCTCCACTTACTTCATTCAAAGTCAAAATGAGCTGACTTTCCAGGCCACATGGAAAATTCATTTGAATTTTCTCTTGGTGGAGAGAAGTTCCATCTTTGGAAATAAACTATTTCAGAAGCTAATGGGAACCAGCCTCACTTTTTTCATTATCTTCTGAGGTCACAACTTGAAAGCTAATAGAATTAATTAGAGGCAATTCTTGAGGTGTTTAAGGATATGGCTTTTTGCGGGCAATTAATCAAACACCTAAAAGTGATTATGATGCGATTGTAGGATGCAATTAACTAGGAACTAATAATATACTATGTCGGAATGATAAAGGACAAGGATTATAAAAATGAGAAAACCCTAATCTAAGCTTTATAAACATAAATTAAGCTTTGTGTTATCCTTAAAGAGTCGTTTTAACGTCGACTTTGCCGTTTGTTTGATTCCAAAAGTTATGTATATGGTCTTGTGAACACGTTCAAAGATGATGCTCCAGGAATCATTTTGTTGATAAAATGATGATAAGACACTTTTGAAGGCTCTAATTTTTTTTTTTCACTTTGGACAAAGAGGTTTCGAAACGTTTCTCTTTTTTTTTTTCTCATTTGTGTGCAAAATTTTGATGAGCCATGATGTGGTCATGTTGTGGGGACAAAGGGGTGGCCTTAATTTTGTTTATAATTTGAAAGGTTCAAGTTTTCAATGGACCAATGATCGTGGAGAGAATCACCGACCCCTTATGTTTGATGAGACATATTGAGAATCTACTACATATATATATAGGTAAGACAACTATTACCCCCTACCTATGGATCTTTCTCTCTCTTCTCAAGTTGTCACTGAATTTTGATTTTCATATCATATGCTCCAAAACAACCACTATTATGCCAACTACATCTCCCACTGTTCATCACCCATACTCTTTTAAAACTTCATTAGCCTTCAAATCGAGGTGTAATCGAGTCCGAATAATAATCATGAGTGGAGACAACATTTGCAATAGTTGTACTATAATCACTACTACAAGGTTTTCATCAGATTGATCATATTTATGTATATTCAAATGCTCAAAGTCCATCTTAGCCTTAAAAATAATAATTCTCACACCAACACAAGTCATTTGCCTATGATGGAATAACATCATTGTGCTGTGGTCTATGTGATTTCGCAATTGTGAACATTTTCCCATGTAATTGTAAAGGGTTTTGTACGTAAGATAATTAACTATGCTGAGATAACTTGCTTGTCCTTGTGCATTTTGAACAATTCCACTCACGTGATTCAATCTTTATTCTAATCAAATTAAAATACATAATTTATATACAATTATGAATTGCCCTTTATTTCAAAAATGACCATATTGCAAAGGCCAAGAAAAATTGACCAAGTTCTAGCCATGTGGCCGAATGGTGTAGGATTGTGTTTTTTTTTTTTTTTTTCTACACACCATATTCAAGTTATTAATTTCAAGGTTCTAATCTGAGTTAGGGCAAGCATTTTCACCACTTCCTCCAGCATTATTGTTTGAACTAATTTTGGAAAATTTATGTATGTTAATGTTCTAAAAACTATATGTTATAATTTCTTTACGTATAGTTCTTTTTTAAAGTCTCTACATATAGATAATTTTAAAACCTATATATGTCTCTCATATTTTCTCCCAAAGTTTGGAATTTATGATTGCGAGGGGAATTTTAGTTTAATAGTGTGAAGAATTTAGAATGGAGTGAAATAAAATATATATTTGAAGTGTTTTAATTTTCACATAATTTTTACTTGACATGACAGATGGATGAATATTTAACTCTTTTCACACACACGTTCTTTATATCAGCAATTTTATATTTAATTTGACACTATCTAGATCCAATCATCCACTAATGAAGGTACACTTTGCGAATGGTTATAATGTTTGTTTGGGAAATGTGATAACTACGCGACCTTTTTGTTGTTTTAGTTCATATTCAAAAACTAAAATTAAATAAATATTTAAGATCTTGATTTATTAATATTATTTATAGACTTTTACTTAATTTAATAGCGTTTTAACATTCAATATGACAATAAAAAACTTAATCTTTTAAAATATACTATGTTAATATATATGGTCCAATAAAAAACAAAAGGTGGAAAATAAAATACACGTCTCTAGAATTGGACCCATAAAAAATGAAGTTCAGGAACTAAATATGGTCTAATATTAAACTATGATGGGTTGTTAAATAATATTTAAAAAAGCGTAATATCGTAATTTTATGCTCTTAACTTTTTAAAATATTATTAATTTTAAGATGCTATTCATTATTTAATAAGGTTCACGTATGATTCTACAAATTTAACGAATATAACAATAGGAGAATGTGTTTGATAGAAGTGTCTTAAAAATAGTGTATTACTATAACTCCTCGAATATATAAACAACATAAGATAGACTAATCATAACACTCATATGTAAGTTTAAAAATATACAAGAATATTAACTAACAATAATAAGTTCATATCTAAAATAACATAAAATTAAAACAAAAATATATTATGCTGATTTTTTATAAAATAAAATAAAATTACGTCGTACGTAATAACATTTTTTTATTTTAGAGAATTTTCAATTTTTGACTAATTTCTTAAAGTAGCTAGACTGAGATTTTATTTAATTTAGACTAAATACTACACTAATTCTCAACATTTATTTTTCATTTTTTTTTTACCAGAACCGGTCCATCTGGTTTCAAAATTATTATTACAATTTACAAAAGGGAAAGGAAAGCAAAAGAAGATAACAGAGGGAAAAAAATTGGAAAACTTTGTTGTTGATAAGATTCAAAAGTGAATTACAAGAATAATTGAACAAATAGTTGGAAGTGATATGTAACTTGATTTCGATAACATTTTTTATAAAAAAAAATTCAACCAATCCCAATCATTAACAGTTAGATTGAACCAATTATTCGTTTTCCTTATGTTTGAAGAGAATATATTAAATATAATATCAAATACATGATAAAAAAAACATTCTTAATATTAAACATCGCATCATATAAATCACAATATAATCCGAAACAAACTCAACAACTACATGCAGCAAATCCCTATTCCCTTTATTTTTTCATAAAATTAGACTTAACTCATTTGTTCTTCTATCAAAAATAATTCCTCATTATAAAACATAAAGTTAATAAAAATAACAAAAAACCGAAGATAAAAAAACCATAAATTTCAAACAAACCAAATTGAATAGCAAAATTAAAATACATTAATATAATAATTTCATAAATATCTCATTATCATGCAAATATAATACTTTTAAAATAAAATTATACATATTTATAAGTTTAATATTAACATCCTCTTTAAGAAAAAAGACAAAAAGGAGAATGAGGCATCTCTCTTCCTTTCTCTAGCAAAAGATAACAAAATATAAAAAGTGAAGATTTGTAATATAATGTTGATTCTAGGGTTCTACCTATACGCATGTCTTGAAACTATAGTATATACCCCAACGATGATTGAGTTAGATATTAAGCAATTTGAAGTGATTAAAACTTAAGATTTGTTGTTGTTGGTTGAAATTAAGAAGTGATTAAGAGTAGGGTTAATAATTAATAGATATAATAGAGGTGCATCCCAGAAAAGGCGAGAGGTATCTTGTGAAATGTAAATTATGGATTGAGTTCAGAGAAACACGTTCCTGCATGACAGGCCAATCACACACACATCCCAGAAAGCAACAAAATAAAACTGGGATTCTCTCATCAACACTTTTGTCTTCCCACAACCAATCACTCTGCCATGTGAAGCAGGCCTCTAGTTTAATCATAAACATAACAAACATTGATTAATTAATATATCATGTGTTATTTCTTGTGCAAATAATAGTATAGAAAGAATGACTCGTAGGGGTGTCAAAATGCCAACCCTTCACACTCGCTTATCACTCCCACTTTCCATTAAAGTAATGTTGTTGATGTTGGCACTGCCTCTGTGGGCACGCGGGAACACTTGCAAAGGCCCATGACGCCTCCATGCGTCACAAATCCACCGCTGTCATCATGCATGCCAACTGTTTGAGCCTTGGAACAAGTCACCACTTAATCAACCTCAAAGTAAGTAGCCTTCCACTACTTCAATTTTTCTCTATCTATATATATATAATCATCTCTTTATACCAGTTATGAGTAGGGTGAATTACTGATCTTCCTAAATATATGTTATCAAATGAGTTTACATTGACTAGGTTGAATGCAAATTTGGAATTCATAAAAGTTGTGAGGATGAAATTTGGATGCAAACTCTTAACTTGATTGTCTTCTTAAAAGTTTTACTAGACAAACTTTAAGAAGACATGATTATTGCCTACTTAGCGTGTGAATTGTAGTAGAAAGTTGATGTGTATATAGGGGGTGTTTGGTTCGTCGTAATTTGCACTTTAGAATTAGTCAGCTCCATTTTTAATTAAGAAGAAAGAAAGGCAATGGGAAAAAGACAAAATCACTTTATATCTGATAGGGTGGGGTTCTTGCACCCGACCACCAACCACAGTGCCTACTTATTAGGCTTAGCTGTAGAATTTCATGTACCATCAACACACACACGTACATTAATTCTCTAACATTAAATCCCCCAAAAAAAATTTAGAACACTATATGTTATATATAAATAATGATGTTGTTGGTCACCACATACATATTCATAATCAGTCATTGCAACCACATTTGGCTTCCTGATCTATCGTGATTTTTTGGGTATTGATACTATTGATATTATTTGCTATAATTATCATTATCTTTGATTACTTGCCCTGTAATTTAACAACATTTGAAAGACTTGAGGAAAGGGTAAAGCAAGCAATTGACGATAGACCCGTTTCCAGTGGGAAATGTGGTTAGGTTAAGTTGATGAAGGTGATGATGATTGAGATGATGAAGATGAGGATCTTATTAGTTCATAAGAGATGCACATTGGGAGTTGCAAAATAAGATCCCTTCCATGTGGGCAATCTTAAATTTAACTTTTATACAATTAATATTTTGTTCCAACTTGATACACATTAACTGAAAAACAGGATTAAGCCTTTGGGTGAGGGGTCACGTGGCACTTTTCCATGTGCTATAGATGACTTCACTTGTAAGGGGCAAGCAAGATTGTTCAATCCCTTGGCCCTTATTTTGGGACTCATTTAGAGATCCTATGCCACAAGCCTTTAAGTGCATTTCAAGTTCAAGAAAAAGCCACATATACTCTTCCTTCACATCTCTTCATGCCTTTTTCTCCTTTTTCTATTCTCACACACACAAGTAAAACAATTCACACCTAATTAATAATATTGATTGCTGAATTTGGGTGCCCTTGTTGTTGCTGTCTGAGTTCAGTTTTGCAAGACAAGTTCAATATGGAAGATTAATAGTCAATTAGACCGAGGAAGCACGTTAATGACTAGCTTCTAACTTTGAGACAGAAGCTATTCTAATTATATATTAGTAGGCTTAGGTATTGAATAATGAACTTGAGATAATTAATATCAATTGGGTCATCTTAACTAAAGGCGTTAATTGAAAACACATTACATCTTTTTAAGGAAAAATCTAAATTATACTCTACAGAAGTAGACAAAACAACAAAACAATTTTCACTATTTTCTCATTAAATTTTATAAAAATTATAATTTGGAAACAACAAATAACAAACATGGAAGGAACATTATGAGAGGGTGGGAGGTGAGTTTGAATTTAGGAACTGAAATGCCACAATCCCAATGCATGTACTGTTTAACATGTTAGCACAGTTGTGTGTCTGGGTGCAATCTGAGCAAAACATCATAATAAATAAAGCTACAATGCCCTGTTTCAGTCAGAGATCAATAATCATGTACTAAGAAATACAAAATCTCAACCTCTCATTAATGACAACAACTGTTTAATAATCCAACCCTACTTAATCCCTTTTGCTTATACATTAGGTTTCCTTGTCTGATCTACATGGTTTTTTTTAGTAACTATTAGCCATAGAGTTGATATTGGTGGACTAAAAAACCAAGTTCAATTTAATAAAAATAATTAATTTTCTTCCTTCTGTTGGTTATGTATGGTTAACGGGTTGAGTAAATTGTTACTGTGTAAAAATTAATGCTAATAGATTTTAATGTATTTTTGGAGGTGCAATAACCTGTTTAATCCGTGTGTTTTGGTGAAATAAACATGATTTACAAGAATTAAAATCTATTTAAAATATAAACATAAAGACAGAATTTTATTTTTATAGTGCAAGATCATATAGAAACATCTATGTAGCCAGCAACAACCATATCTGACTCATTTTTTTGTATTTCTCAATTGCATTCATAATAAATTTGAAACAATTTGGCACAGAATATTTATGGTTCGTGTAGTTGCATTTAATTGCACATGTGCTTCAACATTCTTTAAGTTAGGGAACGCAGCCATCTTGTAATTTTAATTAAAATATAGGAACAAGTAGTAGTATATTTGAAAATTCACTAAAACAATAGAAATTTATTTTCGAAAATTGAGGGATTAAAAAAAGTTTATCTATAAAGTGGGTTTCCGTCATATTGTTAGGTGGGTTCAATTTGAAATGGGCCAACCTTTAATGGGCTCAACTCATTTAGCTGAAAATCCGTTTTGATAGAGCTTCTTCCTGCACCTCCATATATTTTTTTATTTTTTCGAGGTGTCTATTTTATAAAGATATTTTCATCCTTACAAAGGTTATACTTTTTAGAATATCCTGTTCTCGAAGTCAAATTTCATTTTTGGATCCAAAAATAGTTTTCAAAATAAATCATTTCGAAAATCAATTTACATATTCCTTTTTTTTTCGAAATAAATAATTTCAGAAATTAATTTATGTACTCTCTTTTTTTCAAAATAATTCATTCCGAAAGAAAAAGGTGTACAAATTGACTTCCCCAAAAATAGTTTCTAGAATCATCCATTTCAACATGAAAAAACCCACCCCAAACGCCGCGCAGCGCCCCCTTCCCCCAATCAAAACTACTTCAGGAAGTACATATGGAGGTGCAGGAAGCTCTCCTTTTGAAATTTATTTGCTTAAAAGAGTTTTTTCTCAAAGTATTTAGCAGTGTGGGGGGAGTTTGTCAATCTGTTAGTCTTATTTGTTCAACTAATGAAAAGTTTGAATTGATTCACTCAAATATCTTTAGAGACTCTCATTTTCCCTCTTAATAGAAATAGTAACAAGTACATCTTTATAGAAATAGTAACAAGTACATCTTTGATACCAAAAATCTTAATCAACTAAATATAAAAAAATTCTCTAAACTTTTATTGTAGTTATGAATATGCAACACTAAAAGCAATCCTAGGAAACAGGTGACAGAGCAAAAACCAGAAGCATTATGTGACATGGTTACAACTTGCTCTTCCTTACAGGCCCCATCTCCTTAGCCTTTGCCCTCAGCAAGGGCTTCTGTGTCTTCCCAGTAGCTGTCTTAGGCAATGGTCCAAACACAACTGATTTTGGAACCCAATAAGCAGGCATTTGTGACCTACAGAACTTAACTATGTCTTCAACCAAACGTTGCTCATTGCTACCATCCACGCCTGCCTTCAGTGTCACAAACGCACAAGGGGACTCGCCCCACTTCTCATCTGGCCTTGCCACCACTGATGCCTCGAGTATGGCAGGATGAGAAAACAGAACATTTTCTATTTCAACACTGCTTATGTTTTCACCACCCGAGATGATAATGTCCTTTGACCTGTCTTTGATCTCTATGTATCCATCTTTATGCTTCACAGCCAGATCGCCAGAATGAAACCACCCATTTGCAAAGGCCTCCTTATTGGCTTTGGGGTTCTTCAGATACCCTTTCATCACAGCATTGCCCCTCATCATGATCTCACCTACAGTGGCACCATCAGCAGGAACAGGTTGCATGGTTTTTGGGTTCATAACTTCTAGGCCTTCCAAGGCTATGTACCGCACCCCTTGCCTTGCGCTGAGCTGGGATAGCTGTTCAAGAGGAAGTGATTCCCACTCAGGCTTCCGAGCACATATTGTGGAGGGGCCATAGGTTTCTGAGAGACCGTATGTGTGAGTCACTCGAAATCCTCTTTCAGACATTTCAGCAATCATAGACGGAGGAGGAGCAGCACCAGCTGTATTCACATGTACAACATGGGGTAGAGGAAGGATGACTTCTTCAGGCGAGGCATTCACTATTGAGTTAAGAACCACTGGTGCTGCACAAAAATGAGTCACTTTATACTTCCCAATGGCTGCATATACTGCCTTAGCTGTTACCTGTGTTAGCCAAGACAGCGGTGAGTGAGTGGGAATGCATGTTAAACAAAAAAGAAACAGATAATTGTCATCTGAAATGCAATAAAAAGTAGGTATGCATGCTCAAGCAGCAAAATCATAATTGATGTAGAAGAACTCTAGAATCCTGATTTTGCCCCAAGTGGTTAGTTTGCAAATGCAATTCATTTAAACTAAAGTTTGCAGACTTTAACACAGCAAAATCAGTCAAATAAATTTACCTGTCTCATACAAATGTTAGTCCCACAAATTGCAGCAAGTGTCCAAGGATAGCACCAGCCATTGCAATGAAACATGGGAAGTGTCCAAAGATACACAGCACCTTCACTCATTCCCCAGTTAAGAGCTCCACTCAGAGACATGAGATACGCCCCTCGGTGGTGTAACACCACACCCTTAGGACTTGCAGTGGTACCAGACGTGTAACCCACAGCAATGCTTTGCCACTCATCCTGAGGGGGCTTCCACTTGAATTCAGGGTCCCCACCTTCCAGAAATGTCTCGTACTCAACGGCTCCTCTGGATAAACAGTGTCTCAGAACCTTGGGGTGGCAGCTTTCGTCACCGATGACAACTAAAATGGGAGGCTTAAAGCTTTTGCTGTTCTCAGACCAGATTTTCAAGGCTTCTTCTGCCACGGAAAAGAACTCCTGGTCCACGATCACTGCTGCTGTCGATGAATGAGCGAGAAGAAAAGCTATTGCTGGAGCGTTTAGACGAATGTTGACTGCGTTCAACACAGCTCCTGCCATTGGAATTCCAAAATGAGCTTCATAGAAGGCTGGAATGTTGGGTGCAATAACAGCTACCTGATGCCACCATTACATTACAACTCAACACGCTTTAATGCAACACAAAACAACAACATAAAATTCGTGTACAGGACTAGAAACAAACTATTAGCTGCTCCAAATCATCATGTTGTTAGGTACTACATTTTAGGGGAGAGACATTCCAGCGATTCACACCAATAACCTTTTAGTTAACCATTCAAAAAATTATATTGTTCAATTTTCTCAGATTTTCAACTCATATTCATATTATTATCACATGTTGTACTACAACGGGACATACTTGTCCCCATTTAGCTATTACCAAGATAAACCATCTCTAACACATTTTGGTGACTCTAACTGCTATTGAAGTTTACCACAATAAAACATGTTTGTCTGCGACTAGTTAGTTACCAAAATAAATCATCCATTTTAACACCACTGTTAGATATATTAAGAAGATTCAACTCCAATGAACTGTGAATCAACCATATAAGAGATGATGACCGTACCTTCAACCATAATCCTTAAAACTTTGTGTTTTGAGATTTTTTTTATATATTATTTAACTTTCTGAAACTTCCAACTCATTTAGATTCTTAAGTGTCTAGAGGGATCCAGTAAAGAGATTTAATACAAATGAACTATGAGTCAACCGTATATACGAGATCACAACATTATCCTTAATCCAAAACTTCAAAACTTCACATTTATAGTTATTTTTACATTATATTGCTAAACTTTATCAGACTTTCCACTCATACTTCAATTCCTAGGAAGGAAGTTTCTTGAGAAGGTTTGTCTTGGTAATGATGGAGACAAACATGTCCTATTATTTGGAAGATAATTAAAAATTCAAGTATAAATTAAAAATGGAAGAAAATTGAGTAACAAGGAAAAAGAAAATCACAAACACATAGCTTTAAAATTTTGAGTTAGAGGTGGGTGATTTCATGATCTCTTATTGACTCATGGTTAATTAATGCTAAATATTTCCAATGTCTCCCCTAAAAAGTAGATCCAACCGTAGATGATTTGTCTTGGTAACTAAGTTAAATAGAGACTGACATATTTTGTTATGGTAAAACCCAAAAAACAACAATTAGGATTTTGTGTTAAGATTGGAATAAATACGCCATGTTGTAGTTAAAATCCAACTCACATTAAAGGAGAGACTCTTATGAATTCAAGTGTAAGTTAAAATCCTGCATTTAGGAAAAATGCATATAAGAAAAACTAAAACCCACAAACGTGTAGCTTCAAGATTTTGGGTTGAGAAAGTTGTTATAACATGATTCACTCCTCCATTAAAAATACGCATGCAGTTTTAGTTAACTAGTCTTCTTAATTTTAGAAAAAAAAAGAGACTATATTCATGAATGAGGAAGCCAATATTCCTATCTGAAGTTATGGTTAGGTTAATCAGTGTATCTGAATTACTATGTATTTTGGATATTTGGTTGTGACCATAAAAGGGAGACACCAACAACATTAACATGAAGACAGTAAAAGAATTAGACGTAGAAGAGAGATACGGTGTTGCCAAGGCCGATGGAATGGTTGGAGAGAGCAGAGGCGAATCGACGGCAGCGCTGGTAAGTCTGGAGCCACGTGTAGTGTCGTGATCCATGGATGATGGATCTTCTGGTGGGGTGCACCAGTGCTGCTCTTTCCAAGAACCACAGCGGGGTCAAAGCAGTGTGGTTGGCTTCGTTCTTGGGCAAATCGTCTATGTCGCGTTGCACACCCATTTCCTGTACCTTTCTCTCAACGTATCAAACTGAAACAATGTTCAAGGAGAACTCAGAATACAACCGAAAAAACAGAAAAATAAATCAAAGCACTAACCTTTGAAAAAATGGACGTACGAATCACCTTCCTTGTACCCACCCAAATTCAGCGACAAATTTACGGAAGATTTCTGTATTTTGGTTATGTTTGTATTCATGCAGTTGGGTTTCTATTTATAGATCATTTCATGTATTTTCAGTGAAAAGATTTAATCTTTTCATGACTCTTGATGAAGATATATGTCTCTAAAAAATATAACTATTCGTTACACTCGACGGGTCTTGATAATCCAATGGTTCTTAAATATTATTATGGGAGTGTGGTGCTAATTTGACAATTCCACTTTTGCTTTGCTTTCCTTCTTTCAATTTGGACCTTTGATAAGTAACGGACAGATTTATCACACAGAATTAGAATGAAATTTTTTGTGTGCTTCTTCGCAGTTTTCAACTGCAATGTGTAATCCAATGCCCACTCTTCTGGTTTCGCTTTCCTTTTTGCGTTCTCTTCTGCTTCCTGCTCCCGCTAATTTCAAAACCAATCGAAACTCACAACTCAATGTTACCAATAACGTATCCTATACTCTACTAAATTTTCTTTAAATTTGCTTTTCTATGCATTGCTCCCTCCTTTCCATTTCAACAACTTACTCGGTTTTCTGACTGCATAACCTCTTTGGCAACTTTTTCAGTGAAATCTTTATTCTATCAAGCAACTCCAACCCCATTTGTTTGGATTGTGCCTTAAAAATATACGACGTGGCTTGTCAGAACCATGCCTTAGATGAAGCTGACATGGAAGTGAGAGTTGCTTAAAAATAATTAAGAGTTCTTAGTACTAACGAAAAAAAGAACATTTTTTTTTCTAGCAAAAGCTATTATCAAAGCAGCCAGAAAATAAGGATATGGATAAAGGAGAGGAAGAGCAATAGCACAAAAGTAATATTAGAAAGCATGCATGTCCATGCAGAAGAGAAGGGAAGGGTCACACAATGAAGAAGGGAGGGGGAAGGAGAAAGGAAAGACCAGGTGCTCCTTTCTGTTTCTTGGCATAACATTCACTGTGACTAAACAGGTCTTTTCTGAATTGGGTTTTTGAAGTGTAGATTTAATTGAAAAAAGCATATAAATTTGCTTTCATAATAAATGCTTTGAATTTATAATATCACAGTTATTACATCACAACAAATCATAACTTAATTTAAATTCCACCTCAATAAAGTGAGTTCAATAAAAAAATATTTCTACAACATATATTTGATTCATCTTTTTATAACAGGAATTGTTATTAATAAATTATTTCATTCTTGTTAAACTAGTAGGTTGGTATTTATATAAAAAAAAAACATTTTTATCCATATTAAATTAGTATTTAGTTATAATAAATTAATTAATTTTATACAATTAAAAGTTAAAGTGCATATAAAAAAAATTATAAAAGTGTAAGTTTATACTAAAACTAGCTTTGAAGCAAAATTTGTAAAAATACAATTTAGCTTAAAAACTATGTGATACGTTTGGATTTAAGTCAACTAGAACTAACCTGTATGAATGTTATAATAAAATGACTTAATTTCTAACTACATTACATAGGCGGGGTCGAGAACTTTATAGTTTTTAATAGTCAAGGTAATATTTAATCTCAAAGTTCATTTGCTTTATTTCATTTAAAACAAATGTCAACAATTTATTTTTTCATTATTTGATATAATCCTTTATATTATCCATTACAAAATGATATTGGATTTGGTAATATTGACATCAAAAGACATGTATTACATTATTTGGATTCAATTTATTATTATTTTACATAGTTGCAAGAGCCCATTCATATAACCCATAAAAACTCGTCCAGATATAGATATTAACAACATTAAATAATTACGTTTGGAAAACTTAATATTTGAAAGCTATTTCATATATTTTCCATGTTCAACTTTGAGATGTCCATAAGAATATTACTCCAACTATATCGAAGGGCGCAAATAAGTTTGATTAGATAAGATAACGGGTTGGGAAAACAAACTTCTTCTGCACTAAGCAGGCAGCACCATCACACGTCAGGCAAACTGAAAACTTACCTGTTGCATTGCATTGAGACTGGACAAAGAGAAAAATAAAATGCAATATGATCACACTCAAGTTGAATCTGAAATATTCTGTAGGACAAAAAATGGAAATATGACCCAGTCCCAACTCCCAAGTCCTGAAGAAAATAGCAAAAGACAGCACGCATTTCTCGCATAGTCAAAACCCATAAATTCTGCACAAATATTACTATAAACACGTTTTCCATGAAGATATGGAATCAGGGTACAAATTTAATGTCTTTGAAGTATTCATGCTCCACAGCGATCCTGGCGGTAATTCTTTTGCTGGGATCCAAGCATAGCATACTCTGGAATACAATAAACATTTATTTTTTATCAGAGAATACAATAGGGGATAGTCACAGTAAATCACATATTAGAAATACCCCGACCCAAAAAGGATGATAGTACCTAAAATGAAGAAAACTAATAAAAATGCATGAATGGATTGTTATAGAGGATTGAGGAAAAATTATTATAGGACAAACCTCACGAAATTTTTCATTCCATTATTACATGATAAATCAAATACTGGAATGCGTTTCTTATATAATAATAATCTCACCATACAGCTGGTGCCTAAACCAACCATGGAGCCAGATATGTCCAAAAGGCAAACCAGAGCCTCAACGGTCATTTACTAGCATCTCCCTTTAAAATTAACGAGAAAAACAAGGATAAATCTCTCTCTTCTTACTCTGCTTCAACTCAATTTATATTGTCAAATATTACCGAAGGGAATGCTTGGAAACAAGTATTTAAGGGTTTCAACAGTAAAGTGTTATGTAAGAAAAAGAAAAGTATAAGAGGAATCAAGTTACTCAAAGAAAAACTTATATGGAAGTCATTCCTAATCCTTACCCTTCATTTTCTAGTAATCTAATATAACCATTAAAATGAATTACTTAGTAGAACCGATCGACTAAGAAAAAGAATAATAAGGATGAATAGTAACTCTCTTAAAGTTCCTCTTGAAGTAATTTGATCCCTCTTAATTATAAAATTTTTAGATAAAAATTTCTGTTGATGACAAAAAATCAAAAATCAAATGGCTGAAAGTGTTGACCCTTGCACCGGTTACTAATGGGATTTTCCCAATGGAACTATTGAAAACACTTACAAATTAAGGGTCTTATTAGATAGTAATAACTAGGAAATATAATAAACTGAAATCGCCAAATATACATTAGAACTTACCAAATACCTTCACTTCTAAGTACATACAATCAGTTATCACTTTGCTAAGTATTGGTTACGTTAATGTGAAACCTAGTGAGGTTGACAGGATACTACTATCGAATACTAAATTGTTTACTATTTCTTCAAAATCGATTTCTCATCTTGGTTTTTTTTAACAGAACCGAAAGTACTCTCATAATTAGTAAGGAAAAGCACATAAATTATTTCATTCTGTCCTAGATTACCATTTTTATGGATATATTAGAGGCATAAGTACTTGGGAGAAGGAGTGTATGATAATCTAGTGTACAATTGAACCGCTTGATAACATCGCCACAACACCAGCCTTAGAAACTGAGGCTGGTGGCAGTTGAACTATATAAAAAGAATACTATATCACATCTTGTACTTACAGAAAGAAGATTAAGACCAGCTGCATCAAGATTTGGAACCACAGTTGCTAGGTCCTACAAAGTAAAAGATAAAGTTAAATTCTTAATGGATGAAGGACAAAGCAATTAATACAGGTTAAAGAGCCATAATTACCTTAGGTGGCCATTTGGGAAATGTTGATTTAAAATCCGGTAATGCAGTAACTCCAGGCCATGTTTCTTCATTTGGTGTACCCAAGATTCTTCATATAAGGAACAATAAGTACAATATGAGTACATATATATATGTGAAGCTTTGATTACTCATTTGAGGGAATTGGAAGCAAATATTTATTTGACTATGTTTGCCATTTTTCAAATCTATTAACAGGTTTAGATACTATCATGAAAGGTTTTAAAATTAAAACATACTTAATTTGCTAAATTAAAATTCACAGTTAAAAATTCCTTTGTTATCCGTTTAGGATAAAGACTAAATAAAGATGGGAGACTTTATCCGCAAATCTCAAATTTCTAATATTTCCTGAAACACTTCCTTCAACTGCAGGAATCAAAACAGGACAGGTCTCTCTTTTACTCCATCTCCCTTACTTACCAAAAGAAGAATCTGAATATACTGAGATTATGCAAATTTAACAGAATATCCAATTTTCATTCAGCTCAAATGTAATATAATCATAGTCACTCCAATCAATAAAAAATTGCTTTTATTTAACTTCTTTTTCAAAAACTAATTACGAAAAGTTGGTCATGCATAATATTTGAAACAAAATGCTTCCATATAAGGACAACTATCAATTTTGCTTTTCATTGTTTCTTGGACAAACGTTGAAAACAAGAAACAAGTGAAAAATAAAATGATAGTTTTGTATTTAGTTGTAAAACAGAAATGACAACAGTACATGTCTCCTTAAACCAAAAAACCCTTAGGGTCTTTGACTCACCTATACCAAAGTTACTAATATATCTTAAAGATAACTTAATATTAATTATTGAATATTCAGAATTGAGTCTTCCCAGATTAACCACGGATCCTTGTTACAATTAAACATCAACTTTGCTAAGTTTTTTCTCACTATTTTCACGAATTGGTCTATCCTAGGTGGCTTATGTTCGGTCTGATAGACCCCAAGCATTTGCAGCAGTTACATCAAATATTTGCGTGGTTAATGACCCCTAATGTCAGTATAGGAAACCAGTGTAACTTCATAAAATAACTTTGCTCACAGTATTTTCACGTTTATTTACATGAAATAATTGGCTAGCTTTGCCTTTTAATTAAAAAAAAATCAATGAATAGAAAATTTAAAGAAAGCATTAACAGGAACATAACAGTGCAGAATAGGATTGAACATTTTATTATTATGGATCATTGAGTACAAGGTACCATACTACCATACTATCCTTTATCCCTCCATCACAAGTTGCTGATAATTCAAACCTAACATTGCAATACAAGCAAGCTGCAAAGACTATGTCCTGGAAATGTGGAGAAACCGTAAACTATCCACAGCAAAATGGAGACCAGATAAATATACTATAAGTAATAAGTTCTTATGTTCTTATGTTATTGATACTGTTATAATTACAGAAATAAAGAATATCTTCATAATTGTAGATATCAAGATCATATCTTTATAATTACAGATATCGAGATCATATTTATATAATTAAAGCTATCAAGAACATATTTGAATTATTAGTAACATTTATTATTTATTCTTATCTTTATTATTAGAAGAAATCAAATTCTCTGTGTTTATTGCATAGATTTCGTTTTCTCGGTATAAATCACTCATGTTGTCATAGAAACACATGCTTTCAGCTCCATGCTTCTCTTTTTTCTAATAGTTTACATATCAAATAATCTATGTAAGAATCTTGTGTGCTGGTTATCCCTTAGCCACAAGATATCAATCATGCCCTGAAAATTATCTATCACCCAAGCCATGATTTTAAATAGCTAGCTATAACGCCACTATAGCAATGTAGCGGTGCAGAACAGCCCTACCAGACACAGGGGCTCGTTTGGTATTCCAGGCATAACAGACCAAATAGCAGCTGAATAGTGACTGCAACAGCCTCCATAGAAGCACTTTGTTGATAAGAAAAAATACCATAGAACAGAGACATTAGGACTATTTTCAAGGGGAGGTTTGATTTCCAAAATTGAAATCTGTAGATTTAACAATAGTGAAACGATAAAGATGCCTTGAGTTTACAAGATGATGAATGATGATAATCACCTGAATATTTTAAATAATTCATCAATCTCAGAATCCCCAGGGAATAGAGGTCGTCGGTTTACCATCTCTGCAAATATACATCCCACCGACCAAACATCAACTGGGGTAGAATAATGACGAGACCCAAGCAATATTTCTGGAGCTCTGTACCATAATGTCACCACCTACAAACAATTACCAACAACTACAGATACAGTTTGGGAATAAATATAATTTATTCTAAAGCTCGTCAACCAGACTACTGTAATAATACCTTTCCATAAAATTGATTCATACACATAATCTTCTATTAAATAATTTTATTATTTTAATTAAAAATAAATAAAATAAATACATTAGTATTCAATTAAGAATCAATTAAGAAAAGTTTAGGGGAAGGGTCACGGCATGACACAAAAATCATTGGCTGGAATCCAACTGAGACTGAGACCTTTCAGGTGAAGCAGTTTGATTCCACCCATTGAGAAAACCCTCAATGGATAATTATATAATGTTGGTGGTATATTCAAAGTGTAAACAAAAATCAGAGAGCAATCATCCTAACATTCTTCATTACTTATTATAGTGGAAATTATTATATATACAAGTTCAATGTATGAAAATTACCAAATTAACATAAAGTGAACAGAAGCATTCTATGAAATACCAATTTAATGGATTGTTTGAAAGTGAAAACTGACCAATGATCTTTCAGGATAGCAAAAAAGCTCCATTGACCAATGAGCTTTAAGTATTCTCAAAGGCAAGCAATTTACCAAATACTAAATTCCAAAAATTATCAGGAAAATCCAATTTATGTGGAGAATCATCCCATGGTTAAATTCAAGTAAGGTCTCAAAAGCACCATTCAAATAAAAAATACATTAAAGGAAAGATAAACAATAACAGTCTTATTCCCACGAAATGGGGTCAACTACATGGATTACTGACCACCATTGCACACAATCTTGCATGATATATAGTGGACAACACAAACAACATCAACCCCCAGGGCCGCAACAAAGGCTATTGTTCTTGTTCTTTATCTCAGGAGCAGAAATATCAAACTACCAGATATAGTCTTGAAGATCATTCATGTAACTTTAGCATTACAAGGAAATAAGATTTCCAACAACACTCAAAGTTCCAAAAGATGCAACTTCAGAACACAAATAAGGTCATATCATTTTCTCATGCAAAACTCATTATTTAATTTTTTATTATCTGCATGGCTGATAAGAAGCACATATAAGGTAGCACACAAACCTCATGAGTAAATGTCCTGACAGGAATGCCAAATGCCCTAGCCAATCCAAAATCAGCAAGCTTTAAGGAATTTGTACGGCGATCTATCAACAAATTCTGTGGTTTCAAGTCTCGATGGAGAACTCTGTGCGAATGGCAGTAAGCAATGCCACAGAGAATTTGATAAAGGAACATCTACAGAAAGAATCATTAAAGAATTCAAATTCTAAATCCAAATCCAAACTAGCAATTTAACCAAAATTAGCATCTCCTTATAGAATTGATGACAAAGTAGATTTTACATTATCGGTGGATGTTAAGTTGGAAACATTTAACCATAATCTAACCTACAAACAATGAAAAGGGAAGGTAACGGGAACATCATACATAGCATCTTAACTGAATAAATAATCACACTTGGATAGTAGGCAGACTGTCAGACAGACAATAAGGAAGCCAAAACCAATAAAATACATGATAGCTGCATCTCAGTACAGAATCTTAATTTCCAAGCAGAATTAACCTGAACCAACACAGTAAAGCTCTCTTTTAACCAACTACTCAAGATAATATTCTAATTTTGAGCAACTAATTAGCAAACAGTGGACGGGTCCAACCAAAATCCAAAAGGAAAAACATAATCAACTGTTCATTCATTGTTTGAAATAGGAAACTTTGAAGGACAACATCGTACCAATCAAGTAATGAAAGATAATCCACAAAACTCTTCCACTCATAACAAAAACTATTAGACTCACAATAAGTATATACCTACATTTGATTTGACAAGCTTAAAATAAGTTCTCAACCACAAGGTTATTGATCATCAATAACCCTCATATTGTCTTCATTTGATTTAATGGAAGGGCAAGCCAAATAATAAGAAACCCATGTATGTGCCAGCCAGTTAGATCCCTTGCTCACTCTCACAATTATAACTCAAGTTACCGAAATATATATATATATATATATA
>Ga0209489_103087_pt1 | contig 32905 bp, 16 predicted proteins | sample SiratrowhiteBW_FD_187527 | JGI IMG/M metagenome (GOLD analysis project Ga0209489, IMG submission 187527) | Root nodule microbial communities of legume samples collected from California, USA - Siratro white BW (SPAdes) (version 2) | ecosystem: Host-associated > Plants > Roots > Nodule | place...
AATAATATATATATATATATATATATATATATATATATATATATATATATATTTAAAAATTTGATTCTTTTTTCATAAAATTATGTTAGACACAGTGCTATCATATGAAATTTATTAAAAAAACAAAATAAAATTATAGAATTAAACTAAATTTATGAAAAAAAAAATAAACAACCAAACTAACTTACAAAAATAATATAAAAATAAAAAAATAAAAATAAAAATAATTAACAAAAGAATTAGAAGAGATCAGTCTCTTATACTTAAAAGCAAAACAACAAAAAAAATCTTTTTTTAGTTATATAAAATTTAATTTTTTTTAATACTTCAACATATTGTTTATTATTCTTTGGTAGAAACCACATGAATGTTTCACCAGGTTCTTAATTCCTATAATTAACACGTTGGTGGTATATAATATATTTATAAAAAAATATTTTATTATGATTTTAACAATATTATTACAATATATTTCCTTACATTGCTATAATTCAAGATTCTGTATCCACATGTTATAGAGGGTAGTTATAATATTCTATCATATACATTAATTGATTATGCTGATAAAAAAAATATTAATTGATTATGGTTTTTCTAATTAGGTTGTTTTATAAAGTGACTATCTTATTTTAGAAAGTAAATAATTATAATAATTGACGAGAAAATTAATTTTTATATTTTGTGTATATGAACAATAAATCGAAGATATGTTGAAATATCATTACTATTTTTTTTTATTAATGACTGATATTGTTTTATTTTTATTCTTTTTTGATAAGCCTAATATATTTGTTCAAAAAGATAGATACATTTTTTTTAACAGTCAAAAATAAAATTAATCTTGTAGTAGGAATGTTAAAGTCATATTTGCATTTATTTAACCCATAAACATCACATCAAATTTTAATTACCTTGAGTTAACGTCAATCAAATCTTCATTAAATATATTTATCCAAATAAACTCAAAAATTTATTCCATTTTTCATTCCAATATTATTAATATAAAAAGGTAAAAAAATTAAATGAAAAAAAATTACACAGAATGTATCCTAAATGTTTTATGGAATAAAAATAATTTAAAATTATTCATCACAATGTATGTAAATTATAAAATGTATAATTATATAAATTAAATGTTTTAGAAATGAAAATCAAATTTAAACCAAGTCAAATGATTTTGGTACAGATATAAATAAAAGTATCACTAATTAGATGGCTTTGTTTTGATATTTTTGACTCTGACCTAAAATTGTACCCAATCAACCTGGCACACCATTAAAAACAAACAGACTCGTGTAATTAAAAAAGGTACCGTTTTAAAAATAAGAATAAATAATGTCCACATAAGAATAACTGTCAAAATAAGAAATAATTCTTTAAAAGTTATGCTAAAAATAAATTGATTCTATCCATTTATTATATATACATATTTGACAATGTCAAAGACTTTATACCATCATCATTTTATAATAATCAACTTAAAAATTAAATTTATCATTAATTACTTGGATAAAAATTATTATATCAAAGTAGTATAAACCTCCAACTTTAAAAATAATTATTTTGCATGAATACTTACTCAAAAATAAATCAATAAAAATCTCTTCACTTTTTTACTTTATTATTTTTTAATTAATTTAATTTAATTTAATTTAATTTAATAAAATTGTATTTTCTTAAATATAATATAATATACTGTTAGGTGGATATCACATTATCCATTCATTCCTTTCTCATTATTATTATTATTATTATTATTATTATTATTATTATTATTATTATTATTATTATTATTATTATTATTCAACCTATTTTTTTATCCTCGATTTATTTAACATTAAATTAATACGTGTTCCTTCATTATGGATTTTCTGTTAATAAAATATTATGGATAGAGTAAAAAAAATCATTTGTGTAGACTAAACGTGAGAATTGTCATTATAGATAGCTAAAGAAATTATATATAAAGTTGAAAAAGGTTCGTCTTATCTGTCTTCAAGTGCCGCGAATCTTGGACTTCTTGTGATTTCTCTTGAGTTTACATAAACAATAATGCATTTCATTATATTCATTCATTCTTTGCACAAATCATAGACATTTTGATGCACACACCATAAGTCACATTACTTTGTACAATTTTTTCAACTGTTCTTATCATTTGTTTTTTCTTTCCATACATATTGTTAGACCAAATCAAACCTGTAGTTGGTATTGTTATACATCAATCTCTAAAAATTAAGATGATAATTGAATTTGGAGTTCCAAGGTCAGCAACTCTGAGATAAATGTCCTACAAAATCATGCATAACATTCCAAAACATCATGTGAGGAAGATAGTGATGTTTTTGTTCCATACATACATCTGGATTGAAGATTTATATCAACTAAAAATATCTAAATTATATGTATAAATATTACCTTATAACTTACTTTTATGAGGTTAACTGCCACTTAATTTATTTTTAAGGTGATAATATCGAAATTTATCTTATTAAAATTTTTTAAGTTTATCATATTTATATATTATGATTTGATTTTGTAGAGTTGAATTAGAATTAAAATTTATTTTATAATATGTTCCATCTCAAATATATGATTGTGCATTTTTAAAATAAATCACAACAAATTAATTTTTTATTGTTATGTTTCTTCATCATGTTTCGATAAGAAAGCGAGTTACTTTTTATATTATATATGGTGTGTGCTTAAAATTTGTTAAATTGTGGGCAAATATTGTTTTTAGTATATAAATAGTTAAAGTACAGATAGTTATACCATTTACTGAGTTTAATTATGATAATAAACTTATCGATCCGACATTTTTTTTATTTAACTTTTATTCAAAAGTTGAATTTAACTTAAAAAAGATGGCTCAAGTTGAAAAATATACTTTGGAGAATCCACATCTTATTCAACTGTAACGCACATTAGAGATAGAAGAAAATTCAACTCTTCTTACAAAAAGTGTTGGCTCTAAATTTTTGTTAATACTATTAAATGCTAAGTTATAACCATAATTTTGTAACTTCTTAAAGCTCATTTAAACTACTTAATTAGCTTGTTTTCTGACCCAATTAATGATATAGAGTTAGGAAATACTGAATAAAATTTTCTATCTAAAAGATTTGAAGTTGCAGTAATTCCAGTAAAATGAAAACAATTAATTTCATTCTCCAAAAAGAAATTTTTTCTCAATATAACTTTTTAACATTAATTTGTAATATTTGGAAAAAATTAAACCTTGTCATCTTTTAGGTTGTATTTGTTTTTAACGATAGAAACTTATTAAACGCAGAAAGAAAATGAAAATTAGAAATTCAATATACTAAAACGCAAAAAATGAAAAAATAATTCGGTCAAAATTTTCTACTCCCTTATACGAAATATGAAAATTTGCAAAAAAAAATAACTATAAAATATTTTTTTATAAAATTATAATATATATTAATATATATAATCGATTACGTTTCAATATAATCGATTATAACTTATATAGTTATAATCGATTACATTTCAACGTAATCGATTATATATATTAATATATTATATAATATAATAATAAATAATATTTAAAAACAAATATTATATCTAATTATTAAAAAATAACTAATAATAGTATAAATATAATTATAATTTAATATTAATAAATATAAATATTTAAAATAAATTATAGGATAATAATAATTTTTTATTATAAATAATAATCATTTTTAAATTTATTATTAAAATTATTTAGAAATGTTAATTTTATCTTTTTTTTATTAATAAATTAATATATTTTATAATAAATTAAATTTATTTTTAAAAAATTATTAATTTAATATTTTTAAAATTTTTCTAAAATATTAGTAATTACATTAAATAAATTTACTAAATTTTATTTTTAATTTTAAAAATAAATTTATAATTTATTATATTAAAATATTATTATATCTATCACATCATTCACAAACTTTTATAAACTTTTTACTCAAATCTTATTATTTTTCCCTTAATTCAAACAACTAAAATTTTCACACACTTCCCTCTTAAATCATCTCAAATCCACTTCTTCAAATTAACTCTCCAATCCAAACACACCCTTAAAGAAGAAAATATAATAATTTCAATCTTAAGTTATTTTTGTCTTTTTAAAAAGTGAAGAGTTATAAACCAATTCGGATACCGAAGAGATATAAACAAAAAAAATAAAAGATAAAAATTGAATGTGATATATATATATATATATATATATATATATATATATATATATATATATATATATATATATATTTAAAGAACGTTTTAAAAGTTATAAATTTTTGACAAATTTTTAATAAATTAATTAATAGGGTATTTTTGTATAATTTCTTTTATAGAATTGTGGCCAAAGATTAAAACCGTTGACTTCATCGATACTATGTAAATCAAGTGGCTTTAATAACTCAAGAGGGAGAATAATAGGAATAGTTTTACCCAAATTTTTAACTTAAAAAAGTAATTTTGTTAATTACATATAGTGTTATTTATTTTAAAAAACTAAATAATATATAAAACATATAGATAACATATAAACATATAAAAAAAATCATGCAAATGGGTTATTAATAAATTTACATTAATCCTGAAAAAGATAAATTTCATAGTACATATCCATATGGAATATATATATATATATATATATATATATATATATATATATATATATATATATATATATATATAAACTAAAAGCTTGTCTTCTTTATTTATGATGTTATCATTTCTTATAACAACAATTTCATATTAATAAAATAGCCTAAATAAATAAAATATATAAGACAATTTTACTTATTTAACAATTTATATCAAATACAATTATTATCTATTAAAGACACTAAAAGATCAAACAAAGCAATGTTTCACTCAACAACTCTTAGAACATAATATATATATATATATATATATATATATATATATATTCTTAAAAAATAATATTCAGTTTTAACTTCTAACATCAAAATATGTCATATCTTTCTATGTATGCTTGATGAGAGAGTACCTTCTAGTATATTAATAAAATCTAAACATCTTCACTTTAATAGAGGACATAAATTTTTATAAGTTTTGTATTACATGGTATATTTATCTATATGATTTAAGTCATCATTATAATCATGAATATCTCATTTATATATTTTAAATATTGGTATATCATTGACATGAAAGAAATCAAAAACTTAATACACCATTCAAATTATCAATTTTTCAATAATTAAATACTGGTAAACTTTTCCTTAATCCTCAATCATAAACCTTAAACTCTAAATAATAATAAATTCTTCCTTAACCAAAATTTTGAGTTTTAGTTCCTATAAATTAATGGCAAAATTTTCATAACAAACTCTATAAAAAAATTTTTTAGATGAATCAATAATTATATCTACATGCAATGATCTTAATTTACACTATATATATGATTTCCATTTAAAACATAAAATTAAAATTAATTTTCCCTACATTTAAAATAACCATACAAGTTTAAAAGATATATTGTAAATATTGTATATAAATTTTCATTCAAATATTTTGAATTATGTATAAGTTTATTTTTATTTTGTAAACTCGTCTATAGAGAGCGGTGTTGCGCTTGATAATTTATTTCATCACAGATGAAAAGCTCTTTCTTTTAATATGATATTTCAAATCACAAAGATTATGATTTGTTAGTTATCGTCATTGTTTATAGTAGAAATAAAAACTCAATTTATCACTATCGTTCTCTCTTTCTCGATTACTATTTCTTAACATCCTAGATATTTCTTAACATGTAGGAAATTGTAATTCTGTAAAACAAGATTTGATTCCCAATGATATGATTTTAATTAAAATTATATCTTCAACTTATTCTTAAAAAAGACAATCATTGTTAGGAATAAATTAGTTTTAAGTTTGCAATCCCAAATATTAAACTGATAAGGAAAATATTAATTTTGAAATTGGTTAATCCTTCTAGTTAGCAATGCGGAAGATTGGATGAATGCATTATCCAGATTGAACTTTAAATCAATTGAGACAATTAATGTTAAAAAAAATTAAGATACCCATAGAATCTAATTATATGAAGGTTATAGAAAATTTAAATTTTGACTAACCATTTTATGATAGTTCATCACAAAGAGGCTGCTATTTTTTGTGGGAATGGAATGTGTTGTTGCTATTGCCATCTTTTTGTTTATAGAGAAAGATTACTATAAAATAATATGATTTGTGCTGTATGTAACAACCTCCGTTTGTTTCACGAAATCTATGTGCAGGTTCAATGTTCCGAAAATTTATAATAGAATCATGCCAACTTTTAAAACACACTTTTAAAATTTATGTTATAATAATATTTTTAAAATTTTCATTTCTAGAATCATTAGGACATATCAACCATGTTAATCTATATCTATTGAGATAAAATATCTATCAACAAATATTTATATTACTCATAAATATATAGAGTTAACTTAATATTTAAGTGTCTTTTGCATATACATTAATCACTCTTTATTTCGATGTCCAAAGTCACTTCTATGTTAAAAGATGAAGACATGTCGATGATAAAAAAAGATAATACGACAAACCATTCTGGTAAGAAGAATATATTTAAAAAGAAAAAAAAACATTTCCATGTTAAAATTCTTAAAAAATAAGCAATCTCCCAACTAAACACCCTAATAAAAAAACATTGGTGTGTTGAAATCTCTGGCATATGTGAAGATAACCTATAAGAATCGAATGTAAGTGTTTAAAAATTAGAACAATGTACATTTTTTTAAGTGTAGGATAATATTATGTACATTTGTGTGTAAGTAAGTAGTTATATTTGTTTAAAATAATGTTTTGGAGAATCTTATTTGGTTGACCAGCCCGTGATCATATATATTATACACAAAACAAATCCACAAATTGTAATAATTTTGTGTAGTTGCCGTACTAGGTCATCCAATGTTCTTGTTGCTTCTTCGTCTTAATTTTTGCAAATCCTTATGATTAATCTCAATATAAAATTTCTTTAGTACAACTTATCGTTCCTTTGACTTTATTGTTCTCTCTTTTGTTTAATGCACTCTGACTCTAGTTTAGTTTAGTAATTTTATTCAAAATAAAACAGCTAATATTGTTTAAATGATAGAATCCGTTTGAAAAATGTGAAGTGCAAACCGTACAAAAAAATTCAACGAACGAAACTTTACATCGGGTCAAGGCTGGTACACAGTTACGTTAGAAAACCGACATTAATTTTTTAGTGCCCATTTGAGAAATTTTAAAAATCAATCCCCATGAGTATTTATTTCAGTTATATTTATTTAAACTTTAAACTTTAATATTATTTTTATTATCTATATTTTTTAATTATGTATCAAACCAGCCCTTTTAAGTATTTATGAGTATTTTTGTGCCATATATGAGCTGTTTTTATTAAAGTGAAATATATATCTAGTTTTGTTTTGCAAATTTACTGCTGTTGTAGCCAAAGTAAACAGTTGTTGTAATTTATATTTTTAACAAATCAAGTATTTTACTTACACTCTTTTTTTATTGAATGTATTTTGTTTATTTATTTACTTAAACAGTATATATATTTGTATCAAAAGTCTATATACAACTTTCGATTGTAAATTAAACCCACTTTACCATAACTATTTTGACAAAAAGTCAGTCGAAAAAAGTTGAAAACAGATAAAGCTGTAAACGTTGACCGTTTACTATATAATTATAATAACTTCATAAGGTTACTAAAAAAAGGTTAAATAGTATTTTGATTAATTGAAAACCTATTTTGAGGAAGTTCATATGAAAGTTAAAAATAAAAGTTAATATCTTAAAGTAAAACTTATGTTTCATATTAATTCTTTGTATAAATGATATTATCTAAGAGAGTTACTTTCCTGATATAACACATTAATCTTAATTAATCATATTAAGTTAAATATATAAGTAACACATTATATGATATTAATTGTATGATATAAGGGAGTTTATGATGAGGGCTTGTTAGTTCTCTAATCATGACAGCAACTAGTCTCAAGACAAAGTTTTATGACCTTCATTAAAAAACACAAAGTCTAGACCTTAACTTAACCTTTATTAAATAAAATCAGAATGTAGCCCTCAGTCTTGTTTTACCATATCCCTTCTTCAAAATATCTGATTTCAATGAAATTTTGGTCTAATATATATATGAATTTGTTTAAAAGTATGTTTTGTATAAGACCATCAAATAGCAAGGTTCTTATCATATTACTGGCCCATCTTAAAATTTGGAATTTTTTAATATTATTATATTATATATTTGTAACATATTAGTTAAGTGACTATTTAGTAAATTAAGTAATGTGATTAAGGTAATGATGCACCAACTAGTATAGAAAAAGTTAACTCCATTCTTATTTTAGTATAAATGATTTTTAAGAATATAATTTATATAGAATCTATAAATTAGGATTCTAACTTTTTGTTTATTTATTTATAAATTTTATTACCCTTAATTTTTTCTTTCTATTTTCTTTGTCTTTTTATTTTTTGATATTGATTATCGTTTTTTTTTTCATAATAAGAAAACATTAAGGGTCAATTGTGACGGGTTAAAATTTATGATTGACTAAGTTTATTGTTACTTTACAAATCTTCTCACATGTTTTATGAGATGAGAAGATGTTTCATCAATATTAACAATTAATTTTGATGTTTCCTAGGCAATTAAACTTTTAGTAATAGATTCAAATTATTTTCTATCTTAGGACATATATGTGACTTGGAAAACAAATGATTATTAAGTAAAAGGAGCTAATACCTTAAACTTACTTTAATCTAGTTTAAGAATTGGGATAAAAGTTTTATTGGAGTTGAGATTTGATAAATTTATAATGGATTTTTAGGTCACAATTTAAACTTGTTCGGAATTTCGTAGTCATTTTAAATCAAGATTAGTTTTTGATAAAGCACATAATTGATGTTTCAATCTTGACAAAACAAATAGTAGTTAAGTAAAGAACGTTTTTAACAATTTTTTTTATTGAAATTGAATATTTTTTATAGTTTTAAATTGTATGTTTGGAATATTTGAGTTAAAATGTCATAAATTAATTTGACGATGAATGGTGATTTTGAATGCAGTATAAATTGTAATAATGTTACAAAATACCGTGCTGTTGGATGCATGTTATAAATTCAACATATATATTTTCTAACTAGAGGAAAAAAAAATAATGTTGAGGTAATTCATTTAATGCAAAGTTTTATGTTATAATTGAGGTGCTATGAAATTGGCAAGTATTATGTAAATGTGCATAAGATTATAAGAAGATGCTTCAAGATTTTATATATATATATATATATATATATATATATAAGAATATTAAGAACAAATTGGTAAACTTGTACCTAGTAGAAACATTACCGTGCAAAATTTGCGCTCAAATCGCTTCTATTTGGTCCATTTCAAAAAGGATTAACTTTCGGATTTTACTGTCTACACCCTTCCTCAACCACACATTTTTCGATATTTGTATAAATTAATAGAAGAAACTATTTAGTCATAGAGTTTCTCATTGGACTATATAATTAACTTCGAATGGAATGAATGAATAGAAACACTATTACTGAATCAACGGAAAAAATTGTAATCCAAACATAACCAAGTACAAACAACCAAATTGAAACCATTCATATCTTTACAACTTATCAAATCTGCAAAATATTAATCAACATTTGTCAAGCTTGTATATTTAACAAAAACAAAGACTAACTGAGATTCGGTGTATTCTGGTTAGAACCTAAGTATAAGTTAATTCCAAATTAACAAGTTAAAATAGTGTTAGATCAGTAGAAAGATAAACTTGTTCGTGTGCAGTATCCATTCCATTATATGCTGACAGTCAGACAACCAAAGAAACAGGGGAATGAGATTCTTTGAAAAAGTAGAGACCATACTATTAAGATTCCTCGGGCTCCTTCCTTTTAGAAGTTCCACACTTCGAAAAAACGTTATTGATAGGAGTAGTTGGCACTGGTATCAATTTCCCAATCACAGCAAGAGGCCAACTGAAAAGTAAGAAGAGTGTGTAAGGGGTGATATCCTTGACGACTTGTGCATAATAAGCCTTTCAAGAAAATGCTTGGGAAGATTAAGCAATCAATTCAAGACATTTAAAGTTTTGACTCTGAAAAATTATTTAAAAGAAAGCATGCAAAGAAATGCACAAAATTGGCTGCCTAGCTCGATAGGGCGTATGATTAACTGACCTAATGAATCCAATAATGACAGAGATGATCCACTGCTTCCAATTTAACCTCACTGTTTTTGTAAACTTGCCCAGAAATTCAATGATGACAATCTGAAAAACAGTAGCAATTTATGTCACCCTTAGACACATTTCACAGCAATGGCTTAAAACTACCAGAGGAGTGTTAACAAGACTAACCTGAAGCACAAGAGTTAATCCTATTATACCCATAAAGAGGTAGTTTCTCGTGACTCCTTTAAATATGTTGTATTCATCTGGCTTTCGAGCATTAAATTCATTAAATATCTGCAGATTCGAAAGAATTTTGTCTTTCTCGTCACTCATCAAGTACAAGAGAATAAGAAGGAAAACAATTTGACCACAAATATAAGGAGCAAAATGAAGTGGGAACATATCCCATGCCATTCCACAACCAAAACGATATAGTAGCGATATAAATGGAGGAAGGAAGAACCCAACATCAATGTTGATAAGAGGAAGTAGAATAAAATTGCTGGAACAATGAGGTAACAATCAAGCAAAAACGGAAAAACTATATATTATAGGCAAGCCATCCATAGTCATATGTGAATGGAAATACTTTGGTTCTGTTACTTCATATCAATACATACGAATAAGTTTATCTGAAAAAGTTAAACGCCAAATAAACCGCTTCTAAGTGACTATAAAAAGTTCCCGAAGTTATAAGCTTATCACCATAATTTCCCTTATAATTTTATCCTCTAAACATTAAATCCACTCTTTCCCTCTTATCTCCATCCTAGCAAACACGACATAAGAGGGTTGGTACTCAGGCAAGTGTTGCTAACTAAATTATAGTATAAATGCAGATGTAAACTCTTTTTACTATAGTATCAAAGCATATCCTAATATCTAGTCAAGCCCTCTATTGGGCCATTATTGGACCATTTGGACCATCTACAAATATCTAGATTATCTAGGTTCTCCTTCAAGATGTCCAGTCCCTATCATGAAAGGTATGATCCTAATTATAATATACAAGTAAATACAAATCTCACTTTACAAAACGGATTTACAAGAGTGAGCTAGGCCTAACTAGTTTATGAGACACATTTACCATATTTTTCAACCATTATGTCACTTCCACTCATGATATAGCAGATTATTGGCTTTCCACCATTGACAACAGTGCTCAAGCCGCACATATATCATCAATGTTTTCACCTCCTAATCACAAGAACCACCAAACTATTATATTTGTCTAGTGACTGAAGGAGGAGGGGCAAATGGGTTTGGCCCAGAAGGAGAGGCAAAGTTGTCCGATGAGAAGGATGGATCTTTGCATAGCAACCATGTTGAATATCAGAAAAGTTTGCTTGTGGATGAGAGGAAGGAAGATGAGGCAAAAAAATGGATTTTAGAGATGAAAGCATCGGGCCAGATATAATCCGCTGAGCAGATATAATCTGCTGAACTCCTTTTATTATCCAGTGGGTCAGGTCTAATAGAAGGAAGTGAATGACTATGATACCACTTGCTATAGTGCAGTTCTTAAACAGAGGCATTGATTTGTGTTCAGTGGCCAAATAACACTGCTGAAAGGAACTCACATGTTTGTCTACGACCCTGAACGAGTGAAGCAAATTTTGGCGGCAGTGATCAAGTCAGGTGGGCTTGGTTATCATGCTTCAATCAGTTAGAACATCAGTGGACTTTATTTTCATCAAAGCCCCAAGTTGTCCATCTTGAGGTTGAGGACAAGGAGAAATAGATACCCCATACTAACAGTTAGTTGTAATAGTTAGTCAAGTTAGTTGATTGAATTAGTAAGGCACATTGCCAACAAGCATAGCTATCTGTATTTTCCCATTACAAAGTCAGGAAGACTTACTTGACAGAGAACAAATGCGTTGAATATCAAAGTGTTCTTCACTTTGATTGCATGCTCATTGTTGTCTTTGCTCAAACCCAGTATGCTTCTACCTCGGAAATTGAGTACAAGCAAGACAGACACTTGGTACATTGCCTGAAAATTTCGAAAAATTATTGATTTCGATGCAATAAATAAGTAATTTGTATTATTTCCTAATGCTTTAAGTAGTTGGGATGCTTGGGAAATCCGCAAAAACTACAAGGGGTACTAATGAATGAGAAAGATAATTCACCTGTATCAGCAAATTCCTCCACATAATATTTGTTATGAGAGGCTCTCTGAAAAAGCAAGCAAACAATTTGTCAATTCTATCTCAAATATTAAGCACATAGGCATCATCTATTGTTTTGGTAATAAAACTATAAACTATTGGCCCACAGTTATAAAGAAGAATTTGAATCTCCTGTAATGACAGAACGATAAAAACATAAAACTAATGGGCTCTGCACAGAAATTGCATAGCTTTAGTAGAGCATGAAATATTCAACAGATTTCCAATTCTTCTACGGATATCTCAATTTTTGTTTTGTGAAATATTCTCTTCAAATTCCTTTCTTCTGATGTTTAGATCATAAAGCTGCAAATTGAATTAACCCATTTTTCACAAACACATTCTGCAGATTCACGCATGCTTACATAATTCAGCCTTCACTAACAGCTTAATGGCTATTGACAACTCTCTTATTTTGTTTCAGAGGGAGATTTTGCATATAACTTACAACGAGTGGACTGTATTTCAATTGATTATAACATTCACTTTTAGCATTCCGTAAGTGATATCTCGTCCTGGTCTTGCATATTATCCTCCTTTTAAATATATTTCTTCTTTTAAACGATCCAAAAATAAAAAATAGAAAAAGAATTGGCTTCCCAACTGTCTTGATACTTTTTCTACTTTTCCAAGCACTGTGTAATACTATAGTAATAAAATTTCTGCATTTTTCAAACAAATGCCATGATCTTAAGTACACCAATAAGAATCACAAAAAATAATATATCTGACCTTCGACCAACTGGAGATCGATCCATGAGGTGATCAGTTGGTGGTTCCGTTGCCAGGGCTAGTGCTCCCAGAGTGTCCATGATTAGATTTACCCAAAGAAGCTGTAGAGATATAAACAGAGATTTTTAATGTCATCCTAACTTCATATGTGGGCATAACCCAGAAAGGGAAAGAGAAAATCACCTGCACTGCATTTAATGGAACATCACCAGTAGAAACTGCAGCAACAACATTTATCACTAGGGCGGCCACATTTACTGTAAGCTGAAACTGGATAAATTTCTGAATATTTGCATAGACAGATCGTCCCCATCTGACAACCTACAATCATGGAGAAACACAATGTCATTACAAGTTGTACTTCAAAGATTTAGTGCACCTCAATTCTATAAAAATAAACCTCTCATTATAGTCATTAACCAAAAACTACATTTCTACTACTGGTGACAGAAAAACAGCCCTTCAAGAGGTAAAGAGCTAACATACATCACTGCTAAGAACAAATCAAAATCTCTCAAGGTAGTACTGACCTTTACAACTGAAGCAAAATTGTCATCTAAAATAATGATATCAGAGCTCTCTTTGGCAACTTCTGTACCTTGGATACCCATTGCAAGACCTATATCGGCCTATATCACAAAATATATAGAATTACAAAGAAAATAAAAGCTAGTTCACTACATAAGACTTGGAATGATAGTTCAAAACTTCAAAATTAAAATAAAACTGAATAATGTAACCACTAATAGGAATCTTACGAATCTACAACAATATAAGATAGACATACCAGCCACATTATCAGACTAAATGAACAATTACTATCGATGTCATCATTGTAATGGATACTTATAAACAATACAAGCACATGCCTAAAAATACAAACATAAGCTTCAAAAATTGTAAATACGATGCAAACCTCATGAAGGGCAGGAGCATCATTTGTTCCATCACCAGTTACAGCAACAACGTGACCCTTCCTCCTCAATGCTTGTACTAGTAATAATTTGTCATTGGGAGATGACCGTCCCATTACCTGTTACACAGGATTTGCAATAAATGCTATTTGCAAAGAACATACCACTACAAAAGCACAAAAACAAGGCCATCATAGTAATTTGATTCTACCGATATCCTATCAGCAATTTCATCTCTCTGTGCATCTGACAAGCCACGAAATGTTTTTCCTTCAATGATGTTTGGTTCTGTAGCATCAGCAAATGAACCAAGTATTCCACATTCCACAGCAATTGCTTTTGCAGTTTTCACATTGTCACCAGTGACCATTTTCACCTGTGATTAGAAATCCAAACCGCAAAAACAAAAAAATCAATTGGAAATGCATTAGCAAAGCATATTTCATATCTTAATTTAAATGCTCAATTAGCATAATATTGGAGAAAATCAAATAAAGCTAGTCTTGGTCTTTGGAACCTTGAAGGCTTCAAAATTAAAAGCAATGACACATATATAGGGTTGGTGCAGTGAGAAAATAGTACAGTAGGCACAATACCTTTGCAGGGATCATAAATCTGTTCTTATTTATGTAGCATACAAAAATAGATGAATTATCTTCTCTTGATTTAGTCTTTATTTTTTCTCTAACAAGGTGATGCCTATGACACTAAAATTCAAGAGCCATGCAACAAAATGTGTTAACCGTGATGTCAAATAGCAGACAAGGCATAGTGGTGTTGTCATATCAGATTCATAAAAACTGCCATACAAATGTCATGGCAAGTTTGTAATAACGACAGTACTAACGATAGCTACAACGACGTGGCTACAAATGCCATTGGAAATCTAGGAGTGACATAGCGATTTGAAGATGTGAAAGCCCTTTCATCTCCACTCATTTCTTTATCATTTTATAGTTTAAAACCTATATTAGAAATCTTCTTCATCCAATAGTACATCTGCCATTTCATCAATTCATCTTCATGCAACACACCTGTTTTGGGTTTCCATCTGTGTCATCCCTCAACATCCATGTTGAGTGGGGGCTTTTGCCAAATAGCACCCCTGTCAGGTAAGGACAGTTGTCTCCCTGTTACATTTTCTTTTTTTAAGTTGAAACCCACTCTTCTACCTCTGTGCAAACCATCTCCCATGAACAGAACCATGACATAACGCACAAACTCCGTTGTGTCTCCCAATGACAGAAGCATACATCTGTTCTCCCATCTTTTTGTTCATGTCTTACCTTTTTAAATGGTATGTAACCCAAGCACCTAAAATCAGCATGCCTATTCTGCCCAGATTTTAATTCTTTTCACCTTGTTTATGGTTAGGGATAAGGTTAGTCAGTTAGACATGACAACATGCTTTTATGTTTATTATTTATGTTTGGTTCAGATTAACTTTGAGAATAATAGCTTTCTTTTGTTGGCTTCCTGAGATCTTCCGCAAAAAAACAAAACAATTAATTCTCCAGAAAAAGTCATACCCAAACAACCACAAAGTGATTGGATTTATTTGGTTCAATTAAGCATGTCTTAAATTACATTTTACAATTGTTAAATTTGAGAATAACAGCTTTTATTCATGAGAGCTTTTGGAAACAAAAAAAAACAGTTAATTCCCCATAAAAAAAAGCTACTCCTAAGCAAGTCTTAAAATTGGAGTTTATAATTGTTAACAATATGATTTTAGGAATAGGGTTCGGCTGTACTTTGGGTTTCTCCAACCCAACCCAATGCCCTCACACTCCTAATTTATAATTTTCAACAATTATGTATTTATAACAGAACTTCTTGATCTAATCCATAACATGATAATATAACTATATTGATATTTGTTTTAAAATATATATTATTAAATATAACTAGGTTTTGGTTTCATAATATATGCTAACATTGATAACGTCATCATGATCACTTTGACTCAAACATGTATCATGCATTATCAGGCCAAGGTCAAATTAGATTCAAGTTGAAACAAATGACCCTATCAAAATTTCGATAAGCTAAACTTGTCCTATGATCAACCCCAGTGAGCATAGCCTCCACGCAAACCTCCATTATAAATTATTTCTTAATGTTTAGATACATAGGATTTGTATTATCAATCTCATGCATTTCTTGACATCATTTATAAAGAGAACAATTTCTATTTTGGTTCGTCAAAGGTCAGTGTTCCCATGTTTCTTTATTTTAGAGTCCTATATGGATTAAATTTTCATAAAATGTTGAAAATGCTTGAATATACTTCACCAACACATATCACTAAAGTATCCAATAATATCAATATCAGGTAAACAAAGAAAATTAAAATATAGGTATTTCATAGGTTGGATACTTCACTCACACATATTGGTGATGCACCCAAGTATATTGTATCAAATATTAATGGATGCATAAAGCAAATGGAAGCATCTATACTTCACAACAAATAACTTTCAAAATCAATTATATGAAATACCTTAACCCCAGCTTTTTGACAAAGTAGCACTGCATCTTTGACACCAGGTCGACAAGGATCCTGAATTTCAATACATTAAAAAAATAATATAGAGAAACAGAATTTTAGCATGCGGAAAATATTTTAAGTCTGGTGCTGTTAAAAACTAGACATGTCCAATGTTTCTCTATTAGGATACATAAAAGAACTTAAATGTAGTAAATCAAAGAGCAAGGAGAAAGACATAATAAATAAAATATTAAACTCCCCTGCATCCTTTGAAGTGGCAAGTCTTTTCTTTTTAATAAAAGCTCACACGCTAAGCATCATTATGAGACTTTGACATCCCAGCGAGACTGGGACCCCAATACTCAACAATCATAAAAACTGCTACTACATACAAAGTATGCAACAAAGTGGAGTAGGCATTTATTGTGAATAAATTGGATATGAAGCCTATAAAGAATATGGCCAAACAGTTTTACCTTTAAATTGGAAAGCAAAACTATGGGATATAATACCATAATACAAACAGAAAAATATAACAAAGGTGACAATGATAGGAAGGTTTCCAAATGCATACCTTAAGACCAACAATAGCCAGTAAAATAAGATCATCCTCTGGTAAAGACCAGTGAGCAAGTAGTTCTTCATTAGTTGGAACCTTTTTCTTTTCATATGATCTATATGCAATGGCAACACAACGTAGACTATCAGCAGCCATGTCTTCAATAGCCTTTTTGAAAAATGACATCTGCAAGACAGAAAAACTTTACACACATACATACACACACAAGACACAAACATGCATATTAACCGTGAAGAGTAGTCATCCACACAATTCATATATTAATTTTATTTGCTCTGTCTATGTAGCGTACATAAAATAAAACAACTTTAATATTCTCTAGTCATGAAGAAACTATATAATAGAATCAGTTGAGATATCCCAGTTTCTCTATTTTGTAAATACACTAGTTCCTTGGATATTCAGGTCTCGTTGCTTGAGTGGTAGGGAATTCTGGGTATTCGCTACAAATAGTTCATCCCCCCAAAATATAGGGATTAAATTATGTAATGAGGTGAATAAAAATCAGAAGGCTGGGATCTATTTCTAAAGCAATGTTAAAGTGAATCCAACAAGGGACGGAGAAAAACCAGTTGGCAAGAGGGGTCAGGTCGATAAAAAAATACTATACATAGTAGTTTGAGATGATTTCCTATTTGGGCAAGATACCCTGTCCCCCTCCCTCCCAATAAAAAACTGAACACAATCTAAGATACGTCTGCTCTTAACTGATGTTAACATGTAACAAGTTTATCAAATCAAACCTTCTCCTCATCCATCCCCACCAGCTGGTCGTTTGCATCAATATAACCTGTACAGCAGGATAGGACTATCTCGGCAGCACCTTTCCAGTGTATATGGATATTAGAGTCGGCCTGCGTATATGCATAAAATTATCATGCCCTGGCTAAAATATGATATATTTTTAACGAATATATAAACTACCAAGCAATGTTTCAGTTAGTCTAGAATACAAGTAAAATATCTGCATAGTATAATAAAAATGTACCGTTTGTACTGCAACACCACCTCTTTTTTTCTCTGAATTGAATGGAAAAACATGAATAATTGATGATTCGGATCTAGCAGCCGTAAAATTCATCCCAAGCTGAGATTTGATATAACAGTCATCACTAGTTATAACTTAGAAGCACATATGTTAGCCCAAAATGAAAGGAGGGGAGGGGAAAGGACAGCACTTCCAAAACACACCTGTATTCCCCAATGTAAAATTGCCTTTTCTGTTGGTGATCCAGAAACCTCAACATCATTAGCACCCTGTAGGAGAAAAATCAGTGAAGAGTAGTAGTTCAACCTAAGTCTATGTTCATATGAATTTACACTTTTTCTTTCCTCGTACCTCAGGAGCATAAACACTACCATTAGTGTTCAGTGCAACACCCTCAATGAGCAGCGAGCGAAGCATAGGACTCTCCAACTTGTGAGGAGGATCAATTTTCTTGCCCCCAGCATAAGCCTCAACCACAGTCATCTGTCTCATTGAATTGAAAAATGTTAACATTTTAAGAAAATCTAATGCATAAATGCCAAACAAGGCCAAGAGAAATGAACTTCCTAGAAGTCTTAATTTATCCAATAGAAATGTCTCATTGGTAGAAAGAAATAGAATAGTTGACATTTTGAGCTCCTACTTTATCTTGAAAAGCTCAAAGGATTCTTACTTGAATAAAAGCTTGCACGCATAAAAACCATTAAAACAAGAAACAATTGCAAGAAGTTCTCTCCAAGAAGTTGACGTAAATAGATATCAAAAAGTACTATTTAAATCAATATTTCAAATACAGCACCACAACTAACCTCATTCATAGTCAATGTGCCAGTCTTATCACTACATATGGTTGTGGCAGAGCCCATGGTCTCACAGGCAGAAAGCCTCCTTACCTATAATTCAATGTGACATATTAAACACAGTTTCACATATATTTATGTAAAAATTCAATAAAAGTACAAACATCAATTGGCATACCAAAGCTTTATCTGCCATCATTTTTCTCATCGAGTAGGCCAGCCTATATAACATAATTCATGAAAAAGGGTGTAAGTACAAAGATTAGATAGTGAACCCAAAGAAAAAAATTGTATTTTAGATACGACAGAAGCATATTAACAATGTAATGTAGACATTTAATGCTTGATAAAAGAATGTGAAAATAAATTTTTATTTTATTAAAGATCAGTGCTAGACATCACTAGGAAAATAAAATATTAGTGGAATAAAAAAAATGGAAAATTAAGCATCAACTATAGATTCTGTATTGGACCCAATGTGCAATTCACTGACAGATTTTTGCTAATATATGGCAATTACAAAAACTAAGGAAGAAGACGTGATAAAAACAAAGTAAAATGAAAAACTTATCAACGATGTAAAATGTAAACAATGTTAAAACATGAATGATGACAGCAAAAACAAATGCATAAACTACGAAGCTCAGGTCAAAATGAGCAGACTTACGTTAAAGTAACTGCTAATGGGAGCCCCTCAGGAACTGCAACCACAACGATGGTGACCTATATATTCATTGGGTTATTATCACTACAAAGATATTAAAGCCTGAAATATAAATATAAATATGGATATACATCTTCAATTGCATCAACATGCTCTGGTAATATAGTATTTATCATCACACATACCGCAACAGTTACTATCTTAATTGCACCATCAACAGCATCACCAACTTTAGTCTTGCCAGCTTTAAATTGAGGCGAACCATCTGGGTTTTCAGTATGCCCAGAGAAATATCTGTCAACAAATTTCAACTTTAGAGGCATGCTGATTATAATCTTATCAACAAACCACAAAAACATATAGCAACAATATGTTAATAACTAAGTTACCTAGCCAGTAGCACGACCAGGACGACAACAGCAACAGAGAGTCCAACAATACCGATGAAAGTAGCTACACCATTTAAGCGAACCTATATTGAAAACTTACATATATGAGTAACGTATGAGAAATAGAAGAACTCAATAAGAAATCACAACTAAGAAAAGGACCTGCAATGGTGTTTCTTCACCAGTATCTTCTGAGATGCTAGCCATTAGAAGCCCCCATTCAGTATTGATACCAACACCAGTAACCTGTGGTAAAAAATAAACAAGGAAAAAGTTAAATTAATATATTGAATTAAAAGAGATTTGGTAAAAGTAAATCTATATTTTATTGACTCCAAATTCTATATTCAACCTGGGGAATAAAATCCTGTTAATAATAGTATGCATAAAAGCAAACAACCAACATCCTTTTTTAAAAAAATAGTAACATTCTCTATGATCCTTTTGATAAGAAACACTACAAAAGCTAGTCCTTGTAATATGATATTTTTCAAAAAAAGATTTAGTCAATTATTTATAATTTAAAATAGGTCACGATACTCTGTAAATTGATTTACTAAATGACGATATAAAAAATGATGTTTTAGTATTCAGTATTTATAGGATTTTAAAATGCTCACGTAGAAAGAGTCACGATATAGGGTTCATTAATTAAATATTCAACTTTCTTAGATTCTTTTGCTAGGCAAGTAATTCAGGTTTAGATGAATACATAGGGAAAGTCGTGTGCAAAGAAAAAATGCAAAACACGGTTTGCCGAGGGATTCTTCTCTGATTTATTCTATTGTTGAAATTGATTAAAGAAGAAATTATCTACTTCATCCAACTAGTTTTGCGAATTATCTGATGTGGGATTCAATCGCAGAATTGGATCCGAACATCACACCACGCTCCACAACCCAGCACCCAGGTAGGCTGATGTGCAATAGCCCTCTCATTACTTTTGGGCAATCACTGTAATGTTGGCATCACCACCCACATAACCCTCTCTCTAAACTGTCTATTGCAAAAAAAAAATTCTTTACAAAATTCCCTTTAAATACTAATTACCTTAATATTTTTTTCTAGCCAATAAACAATATATGCAGCAAATTAAGGCTCAGCTGAGGATAGAATGATTGCTAACTGTTATGTAAGTGGATACACACTATTTAATTAGACAAAAAATTCATTTAAGGGTAATTCTAGAAAATTATACAAATGAATGGTTGAGAAATTCGATACCACCAACTAAATCCTATAATTCTTGTGTAGCGATTAAAGGGATCCTAAATAGACAGCAAGAGGGTATATGAAGAATGTATAATCTGCTTTAAATCCAATTCAGAAACACTTCCACAATCAATGCACATTTTATTGGTCCTTGATATAATTACAACCCACACCTCCACCAAAGTAACTATTGTGTGTCGATTACTATCTCAACAACTATCCTTTGAAATCCTCATTATGAAACTAAAATCATGTCACACTTCAATTGCAAAAATAAACAGGGAAAAGTCTAAATTACCAGCATTGTGCCACTGCCATCAGCAACTTTACATCCAGACATCAGAAAAGGATCCTTAGAATCTTTATGGACCTGCAAAAAGCAAAAAACAAATATGTAGCAGAAAAAAAAATCCAACTTCGTAGGAGATAAAAAATAAATACTTACAATTTTGCTCTCCCCAGTCATACTTGATTCATCAATTGCAAGAGAGTGACCAGTGATCAGAATTCCATCAGCAGGGACCTAGAAAAAGTATAAAATAACTTAGTGGCAAAGAAACTGGAATCGACAAGTATAATAAGGAAAAGAATAATAGAAAAAGATCAAGTACCTGGTTACCAATATTTAGGGGTATAACATCCCCAACAACAATATCATATATAGAGATCTCAACCCTTCTACCACCTCTAATAACCTTCTCATGCACAAATTCAAATAAAAGGTTAAAAATATGCCTACAAAATTTCTAAAAAATGCGTAATACAACACTCAAGTTTAACTGAAGAAACAAACAAACCTCCAGGTGTATATTTCTCTTCTCTTCATTTAGGTCTCGAAACTGAAGAGACTGCTTATAATCACTTACAGCTACAAAACAGCAAGAAAAGAAAGAGGTTGGTCATCTGAAGGAGAAATTAATAGACACCATTATTATAATTATAACTGTAATAACATCTACATTAAAAGACTGAATGGACAGTGTGGGTCATGAACTTGGACTATAACAAAAGCTTATCAAAGAGGAAATAGCAACAGAGTCATAAAAGCAGGTAAATTAACACCATGTAATATATACCTTACAAAGCCAATATAATACCTGTAACAACAATAACAAGAATAACTGCAAAAGCAATGCTTCCCCCATCATACCAGCCTTCCTTAATACCCTGCAACAATTTTTTTTGTCAAAATGAATCGAAAAAAATCTGAATACTCACAAAAATGTTCTCTTAATCCTAGATTATAAAGTGAAGGACCAAACATAAAGAGAGTAGGCCAAAAGACCATATAAATTAACTGATTGTACAAGATAACATTCAAAAGAATGCATATACATATTAAGTCTGCAAACTCTTGGATTTTACTTTAATTGAACATAATTAGCACAAGTTAAAGAACCAAAAAAAGTCAAAACAAGACTCACAAATTAAAAGATTTTCTTCCCCTAAATAAAATGGATTCAAATAATAGTATGCATTGTTTAGATCAACCTAAATATTTATTTAATTTTATATTTGTGCAGGAAACATAGTATAAAATAGTTCCAGCACGTCCAAAGTTACGCAGTCTATCAAAGCATTGTATGCTAAATGTAGAATAGATTAAAACAGAAAAGGCTGATATCAAATAGCTATAGAGAAATCTAAGAATGCCAAAAAAGTGAAGGAGTAAGGTTTGAGGATTAATAATTTTATAAAAATGTCTAAATTAGTGGGAGCGAAATGGCAAAAAGTAAAGAACAATACAAAATTTGGAGAATAGTATTTATAAATATGAGAGAAACCCGCTTTCAGCACTCTCAGCCAAGTGCAAAGAATTGCTTCATAACTTCACCAGCCAATCTTACCTCAGATTTTATCCCAAGTGCCAGTGAAGCTGCTGCAGCTACCATTAAAATAACCAAGGTCAGGTCCTTGCAAGCATCCCACATAAACATCTGTAAAAACCATAGAAAAAAAAAAGGTCGGTATAGTATCCAATCACAAAGTAGAAACTTGTCGACCCTAAAATCATCAAGCATTTCATTACTCCAAATAAGTTATTACCAGAAAACCTCTTCCTTTCTTCCGAGGATAATTGTTGGAACCAAATGAATTCCTACGTTTTAGTAAATCAGCATCATCACCATCAATTCCCTTCTCTAAATTGGTTTTCAACAAATTTGATAGTCCTACAACCTGATAATGATCCAAAAGCAACAGTTGAAAATTTATGACACTGAACAATACTATTACCAAGTGGAGAAAAAATATTCTTAGCAAACATACCCCTCCATATTGTTGGAGGGCAGCAGTGTCATGCTCCCTCGAAATTGAAGCAAGTTGCTCTTGTCCAATTGGAAATTCACCAGCAACGCGGGTCGGAGGAGGTTTAATAGGTTCTACAATTTAAAGCATTAGCCATCAATACTTTAAAAAAAAAGTGGCCTACACCTTATTAATACACTTGTTAAACTACAAAGTAACTTGTTAAAATAAAGTAAGTTATTTAAATAAAGATCCATGGAACAACAAAACTAACTACCAAAATGCATATTCACGTGTAGGTTATGAATGCAAAGAGGAGAATGTACCTATCCAATAAGGACGTCATAAATGCAAATATATATTTTGGAATATGAACAAGATAGTGAACACTATGTGCCACATGCATCCATCTGTCCAATCTGATCATAATGAAGGCAACTTTTGTTCAACTGGTAGAAGTTAGGGCATAGGAAAAATCTTAATCTTATCATATCTTAGATTATCTTCTTCAAGTAGTTTACTTATTAGTTGTCGCTTTGCGGTAGTTACTAATACTATATGTTCATAAAAAAGGACAGGTGCTCTAGCTTTTACTTACACATGAAAACATTGTAATACATATCAATTAGCGATTCATTATCTTTTACCTATCTTCCTCTATACCTAAAACCTCCTAATTTCAAAATGGTATCAAAGAGGTCCCATCCTCTATGACCTTTCCCATCATTGTTCCACCATAGACCTCCTCAATATTTGGAATTCTAATTTATTTCCATGATTCTTTCTATTTCACCTAGCGTCTTCTTCTCAGCCTTTTGCACTTTTTGGGAAATAATGTTGGCCACCATTGCCTCTGCCAAAGAAATTCCCATCAATTTATATGTCAAGACCAATATTAGAATCTCCATCTAGTAATCCACCACTTCCAAAAAATTTCAGTATCACCAGTGTTAATAAGACACCCATCTGCATCTTCATTATCTCACCAACCAAATTATTAATCCAAAAAATCTCAAGAAAAATCAGAATCAAGACAAGTCCATATGGGTCATTTTTCTCAGCTGCCATTATCTCCCTTGCATGCAGCAACAGCCATGCTATGCACGAAGACTGAATTACACCAAAATGTTTACACAAATGTAACCAGATAAAAATATGACAATCTTGTATGTTACTGGATAACTGTATTAAACCAAATTCATTAAGATAGCAAAGATAGGCAAATAAAAATTTGAGTATAACTCAATTACTCACCATTTCCTGGAACTCCACCAGCTGCTTTGAAAAGATAAGCTGCCTAATAATGTAAAATGGATAATTAGTACACTTCATATGCCTTCCGTAAGCATAATAAAGAAAGCCAATTGAAGGAACCATACTCTAATGGCTTGTGCATGTGCCCTAATCTTTCTTAATATTTGTTTCTTCTCTTCTTCTTTTTTCAAGTCCAAGGTATAACGAAATCGACGAGAAGCATTAAGCACGAGCGCTGCTTGCTAAAAAAGATAACAACAAAATGGTTTCTTATGCGTAAATACATAAACAGACTCAAAAATAGCAAATAAAGAACAATAAAATGAAGCTAACTATTGGTCTCAACAGTTCAGAATAAATTACAAAACAACATTCATACCTCAAAAAAGCTAAATGAAACTACAAATTAAATGTGGTATGCTTGAGAACATGCGTTCTTGTTCATAATGAATCTTGGAAACAGAAGTTATATCAGTACATGTAACTTTGCAATTTCAGAATAGTCAAACCCATGCTTCATATTTTACCTAGGCTTTTCAAACTAATACAAAAATATCAAACATTTAATATCAACTGAGAATAAACACCTGCCATTGTTGTATAGTACTAAAATTTTTAAATAAAACAAATACATAAGTGATGTTTAATACTATTTTCTCAAAAGGTACGTATAAGGGGCCAGCCTTCTCGCTGTTCAAGCAACAATCTCCTAATCTCAAATTCATCATTGCGTTAATAATAACTTTCCACATTTTTATGGGAATATAACATTCCCACCCCTCATCATGGGAATAATAAACACAGATCATTTTTCAAAACTTGTATCATACATGAGAATATTGCATCCTCAAATTCAAATTCCCATGTGTAAACTCCCATTCGAAGGGGATGTATTGGACTAGAATTTCAAAGGATTTTAACTATTTTATAAAAAAGTTTTGTAGTATTCAATTAAGGGTTTTAAATGATATAAATATTTTTTTTAAATAATCAATCAAAACTATTAGAATTTTCTAGGACAACAACAAAAGCTAACCGTATTCATTTAGGATTTTTTACAAGTTATAAAAAGTTTCCAGTATTCAAAAACATACAATTTTTGATGAATTATTTTTTTGTGAAAGATTTTCAAGGATTTTGCATGACCTTTTAGGATAATGTATAAATATCATATCCATGAAACAATCTCAACCAATACTTGTCAATTGTCAAACTTCTTTTTCCAATTACACATGGTCCTTTCTCCCTTGGATGAAGGTGGTCTAGACATTCATGTGCAGCACTCTGTATGGAGAATGTATAAATATTGTATTCATAAAAAATCTCACCCAATTCCTTGAGACTTTCCTAGATACTCCCTTTCCCTTTTATCAATTGTCACTCTTAGAAAATCTTCAGAGCAGTTTGATAGGTTAACATTTCAATTTCCCAATCCAAGTGCTTGGAAAACTAAACAATATATTTGAGAATAGGATAAATATTAAAAATGAAATAAGATTACCAAGCTTGTAAGGATTTGCACAGAAGGACTTAGGGTGATACTTAATGGATGAGTACTAACATTTAACTAATGCAAGATCAAATATGTGAGTACAATATATTCTGCCCCATGGGTGCTAAAGTTTGCAATCTGAAAGTTTGACTTCTGCACATGGACCTCCAAACTGCTTCGCCCTTGTATCAAATCACTAATTCGCATTACTATTCCCATCAAATCACTAGCATTACTATTCCCATCAAATCACTAGCATTACTATTCCCATCAAATCACTAATTCGCATTATTATTCTCAGATGACATAACTAGCCAAACTTGGGAACTGTGACTGTATCTTTTAAGCATCTCCTATTCCTTTTCATGTGTTGTTATATAGAAAAGGCAACGAAGAACCGTAACCTCCAAAGGCCTTTGTAAAACCCCCATACAGAGGCATCCAGAACAAGAAGAAATTTGTGCTCTAAAATTTGCAGCACCAAGAATGCGAACAAAAATATCACCATAAATTAGGGTAATCCAAGTTTAGTTGTAATAAACCTCTTGTTGATATCACGCCACTAACTTTCATCATCCTCCAGGAGAAACAAACAGTCCAATACTATTTCCTAGAATATATCTTGAAACATCAATCAGACATAACTACACTCCTCAACTGCCTTAATCTACAACCACCAAATTTTCAAAAAATTCCACAAAAATCGCACTCAATCAATCAATCACAGGCACAACTAGAACATCCACTCTACAAACCCCTAAATCCATCATAAGTTCATTAAAAAGTGAAAACACAGCGTAAACAGTTCAAAAACATAGAAACAAGCAGAAGATAACGCAAAGTACAAGCAAAAGTAAGCAAAAAAAAAACATCAAATAGTAAAGAATATGAATCAGAAGAGAAAACGTACTCTCCACCGCCTGAGGCGTTCAATGGAAGCGTTCTTAGTTCTGGCAATATCAAACGGATCCGATAAATCTCCATCATCGAGGTCAGTGGAGCGGCGAGTGGCCGGACCGGCCTCGATATCACTCTCCGCCACTTGTCGCACCGGCGAAGCACCGTTGAGGAAACTACTCATCGTTCCTGAAAAAACTGTCGCAGGAGAGATGGCACCGTCACTTCACTCTTCCCCCAAACCGCACACAGATCAAGATTTTTCAAATGAAATAAACAAAATAAAGAGTCTCCCAAACTCAATCTCAATCTCTGTTCATAAACTTCATACAACCATATTTGGAAAACGCAACTAACTTTTCAGTTTGGCAGATTACTTTCTTCAATATCTTTTTACATTTCAAATTTTCAAAGACACTATCCTTACAGCGTTTACTAACAGACTCTCTGGTTCATACCTCTTTCTCACGGGTCAATTGCACTATGGATTAATGTGCTCTCGATAGAACCAAAATTCCTCTTTTGCCCCTGATCTTAACAATTTAACTAATAACCATCTATTTCACATTTTGTCTCAAATAAATCTGGTTTTATACAGAAGAGACACCAAAAGTCTCCACAGTGTAAAATACAGAGCTAATAGCTTTCTGTATTAGTGAATCAGTATTAGGAATTGAAAATTTTGAAGCTCTAAAAAGTTAAAGTAAATTAATTTGTAACTGTTCATATTTCTATCTTCCTTCTGGCACACAGTTCTCAAGATTCAGAGTGTGGATGAGCATTAAGCCCTTGCGTAACCGCGTGCACAATGCAACGTGGTTGATTATGCTTATGCTTCCTTGAGTCGAAGGTCAAGTTTCTGTGGTTTTTTCTTTTCTTTTACTTTCTTTTCATTATAATAATTATTATTATTATAAATTATTTAGATTGATGCATCTTTTGGGTTTGCTATGTGACACCTGTATCAAGAGACAGTTGTCCCACATGCAACGTGATTTGAGCAATGAGGACAACCCAAGCACGTTGATTAAGGTTCGGGTTTGAGAATAAATTTTCACTTTTTAAAAATATTATAAATTAATTGCTGGCTTGCAGTGCAAACAAGAAAAGGAAATTTAAAATTAACAATGTAAGAAAACCAATGCTAGCTGGTAAAAAGTGTAAGGTAACGTGGCAAGTGTAAGGTAAAAAGAGTACGCAACGTGGCCTGGGTGCAGACTTACGTGTTGCATCAAATTCAATTGACCAAGTACAATGAATAAAGCTAGAACAAACAACAAAAAACACCTGATATATGATCAGAATGAACCAGAAGCTGATGGTGATAGTGGAAGCAGAAAAAAGAGAACATGGTAATTTATTTTGTTGAAGAACAAAAAATGTGATGATTGTAATAAGAAAACTCACCTTTGTGAGGTAGGAATACTTCAAGATCAAAAAAGTGCAAAGCAACCAAGGACCTAACCTAACCTTTCAATAGTTTCAAAACACCCACTCACCCAACACTCACCATCTATTACCTATATTTGGTGAGTCACCAGTAACTCACTCATAGTCATGGAGAAAGACGCGTGCAGGATAAATTATGAAAAACATTCATAGAAAAAAAATGGAAGCATGCTATTTCTTTAACTGAAAAATTTAATGCACGGATAAGCACTGATTTATGGTAAAATAAATATTGTTTAAAAATATATTTGCTAAATATTAAATATATAAAAAATGTTAAAAAAAATTAAAGATATCAAAATATACACACGCTAAGAAGAAGCGCGTGGTGTGAAGGAGGTATGGAGTGGCGTGCTCTTTGGTTTTCGTTAGATATGGCACTGGGGTTTTTTGCTAGATATGGCATTGTGGGACCCAAGTCACTTGTCTCCCTAAAAACTTTTCTAATGAATTTAAGCGACAAAAATATTAATATTTGTAAATGTTTTAATACATGAAAAATAACATAAAATACCCATCTTAAAATATATACATACATGGGTATCTTTGTTATCATCCTATTACAATTCAATTATTTGATGGGATTCAAATTACCGAAAAATATTTAATTTTATAACAATTTAAATAAATTTAACAAATATCTTCTTAGACCTGACTCTCACATATCAAGTGAGATGGATTTTCTAATCCGAAAACAAGATGAAAAATGTTAAACTTTATTATAAAGTATAAAGAATAACATGTACAACAGTTTTTTTTTTTTTTTTTTAAATAATTAATATAATTTTTTTACTTGGTAACATGATTGACCCTAAAGATAGGAAACAACACCGACCTACCGACCTAAAAGAAAATGAGATATATTGTCAAAACGCGTCTTTGGAAATTCTGAAATATCAAATTGTTGTAATTTTAAGATGGTATTAGATATTATAAGAAATTTATAAATACAATCTAAGGAATTAATCTGCAAGTTACATGCATATCATTTTAAAAAACATGATAAATGTTACCCTAATCACACCAGTTGCATACCTAAATTGACTATAGATTCCGTAAATACTCATACATCCAATAATCATTTTTTTTTCAAGACTTAAGTTATATTTGGACATATATTTTATAAATATCTTTATAAATAAAATTATAATTATTTTACAAAATATTCTTTCAATTTGTGTATAAGTTAATGTTCATTTGCTAATAAACTTGCCTAGTTTTTTCTTCATTATTTTTTTCTTCCTACAAACAAATCCAAAAACATTTGGATAACACATATATGAATGCAGTAAGTTGCATGGTTACAACAAAACTCTGGCTAGATATGATTGCTTGACTCACATGAGCTATCATAATCAATCTTGTTTCCTAAGGCACGTTATCAAATAATGCACTGCACATAGATTATTAGAAATAGAATTTTAATCAATTAAAGAAAATATCAAACTTGACTCAAATACTATCTTCTTACTATTTCCTTATTGATTGAATCTGAATTATAATAATTTGAACTAGTTCCATATCTTTTGCTTTTCAGGTAGTTTATGAAAATGAATTACTTTTTAAAACTTGGTACCTAAATTTGCCTAATGCTAAACCACTATATATATATATATATCAATCATCCCAATAAAATAACATAAAATGCATTTTACACTATTCATTGTCTTTTTCTTCTGGTAAATTGTCCAAATAACAAATCCTTTCATTTCCTTTATTAATAGCTGCCTTAAAGCATACCTTTTACTGATAACTACAAGAAATCTGTATTGAGATTCAAACACAATAGTAACTGTTGTCCTTCTGGTCCAAAATCACAATCAAACATGACATCGCAAATTCCAGAATGATTATTAGAAACTACATATGGATCACAGACAAAGTTGCTAATATATGGATCACTGACAATATAATGGTCAAGAGATTTGTTACCTTTGCAGAAGAATGTTCCAATTCTCTTTCCTTAAGTTTTATGATGCTACTGATATGATATCAGTTGATAATACTTTGGAACAGTGTATCTGCAACAAAAAGAATTATAATAACATGTAAGAGATGACTTATCTTTTGTGAAGCCAACTTCTATTCAATCATCAAATATATAGATACATAAATTATACAGCGTTGCTTGCAATTTGAACATACATGAATATACTGGTAGAAAACCAGCCAAAAGTTGTTCAGATGAACAGATTTTGAAATAGGAGAAGAATAGCAGGTAAAGACTAGTAGCTAGCTTGATTCTTAACTTATAGACGAGTTAAAGTGAGAAATAAAGTAGGAAATTTTGTATTTGACGTTTGACCATTTTTAATTCTTACGTAAGTATCTGGAAAGAGGACACAGTTCCTTTTCTTTGGAAAAGAATTACAATGTTCTTTGATTTGTGACAGTAATAAAATAGTACATGAGTAAGTAATACTTTAATTAAATTAATCACTCTAAGTATATATCAGCTTATTTTGAATACAAGTAGCCCTAAAAAAATCTCACAGTGGAAAGGGAGAAACTGATAAGATAAAATTTGAAAAAGCATAGAGTATTATATAGGCAGAAACTTCATATTATATCCTATGAAGTTACTTCAGCATTCTACTAATTCAACCTTGTGTATTCCAACGTGTCTCTGCATCAAGCAAGGTAGATATTATTCAGGCGAAAATTCTATACTGTTAAGATTTTGTGGAAAAAGGCACACCCCTTGAGTTGGCACTTATCTTTTGTAGCTGGCGTGATTCTGACTGGTTGGTTGCATGGCATAGCATTCATACTATACGAGGAATAATGGAAGAGTGTTGAAACTGCGATCATGCACATGGACCTATGTATGACCTAGCTACATATATAACTTTAAATTGACTCTACCACACAAATGTTCACGGTTCACAATTTCTAAACTAACATGTGTTTCATTAAAAGGAAAAGGAGAGTTTAATGTTTTTTGTAACAAGTGCTTTTAGTAATCAATTATTAGGTTTTTTAGTTTAATTTTACATATGTATATGTCAAATAATAAAACTATTGTAATTATAAATTTAAGTAATTATTATAAGTCAGTCTGTGGTTGATAACTTACTTCTTGTAATGGAATGATAATTGTATTCTATTTTAATATTACTCCATATTAATCTAATTTTTTTTATTATTAATCATAAATCAGAGCCACTATTTTGTCATAATTTATATGAGAATGCTTTCATAACTGTAGTTCCTCCATAATTGGATGGTTCTCACTACTTTAACTTTCTTTTTCTTAACTACTTTAACTTATCAAATCAATCAATCTGAAATCATAAGAAATTGTGATAGAAAATTTAGATTTCTTCTAACCGTTAAAAGTGGTTGAAAATACATGTTTCATTAAATAAAAATAATCTACTAATTTGTTTAACAGGTAAATAAAATAGCTCAATTATTTAACTCAGTTACGAAAAGAAATCATTGACAAATTTTCTTGTGCAATAGTCATGATACACTGCATAGGTTTGATAAAGTGACAATTGAAATCAATTTTGGCCTAATCAAAGGACTAATTTGTGGTGTCAATATTAGAAATTGCTTCTGAATGAAGGAATCATATTGATTTGCCGACGAATCATAAAATATGAACAGGGATTAAAAATCATAGGAAGACTTATAAGCCAAGTGAACCTTTTCTTTTTCTTAAGAAAGAGGTATATTCACCTTTTATAGTCTTCGTTAAAATAAACATAAACAAATTGACTCGTTATGAATCTACCTAAAATTAAAACAACACTTATTTTAGATATTATTGTACTAAGGTAGAACAGGGGATTACAAAAGAAAGCAAAATGAGGGAACTATAACCTCTTCTGTGACTGTGACTGAACCAGCAACACCCAATGAAAGATTAAAACTGAAGTTGAAATTCTGAATCTCAAAATATTGTTAACCAAATTGGGGAAAACTACAAGAATTTATAAGTTACATATAAATTATTAGATTCGAATAAAAATATGTAAGTAAGTTTAACATTATTTACAGATTTTTATTTATAAATTATTTTTTAAATAATATTAATAATTAATAGTATTATTATTATAATTAATATTATTATTAATAATATTATAAATATTATTATTAATTCTTATAATTTTTATTTTAAAATAACTTTCAATTAAAGAAAGATAACTACTAAAAATTAAGAGATTTAAAATAAAAACATATAAACATAAAAAAAAACTAATCTATTAAAATTAATGACAAATTAAAAAAAATGAAAAACCTTCAAAACAAACATGAATTTACTCTTATTAAAAAACTTATCAGTTAAAAATGATCTTCAACTCTCAATTACAATGATCAGATTTTGAAAAAAAAAAAAAAAAAAAATAAAATAATATATATATATATATAT
>Ga0209489_103088_pt1 | contig 32903 bp, 32 predicted proteins | sample SiratrowhiteBW_FD_187527 | JGI IMG/M metagenome (GOLD analysis project Ga0209489, IMG submission 187527) | Root nodule microbial communities of legume samples collected from California, USA - Siratro white BW (SPAdes) (version 2) | ecosystem: Host-associated > Plants > Roots > Nodule | place...
TTTTTTTTTTTTTTTTTTTTTTTTTTTTTTTTTTTTTTTTTTTTTTTTTTTTTTTTTTTTTTTTTATTTTTTTTTTCCTTTTTTTTTTTTTTTTTTTTTTTTTTTTTTCTTTTTTAATAAAATTTAATTTTAAATATAATTTTAGTTGGAATATCATACTTTTATACTAATAATAGAAATTTCATAACATAATATATCTTTGGATTCACATGGATTTTCAAGTGAGAAATCTTGTTTTTTTATAAACTTAAGTAGCTTATACATAAATTTATAAATAAAATTTTAAAAAGTTAAATAATGAAGTTCATACATAGTTTATATATAAACTAAATTTAGTTTATAAAGAAGTTTTTTTTTCGAAAGTTCGTATTCAAAAACTTGTCCAAATTAATTCTATATATAAGAAATATATTACATAAAAAATCTCTAAATAAATTAACTTGTTCGTATACTATAAACTACATAACATAATAAATATAAGAAATGTGTTATGTAACTTTTTGAACCATAATAGTATGTTTGCTTCAAAAGTTAGCATCCCTCGTGATGCTAATAGACGAACAAATGTCCGTCAATGGTTCTCACTTATTAATCAGAAAAGAAAATAAATGCATTTTTGAGTTTGTTTCTACAATTCCATTATATTAAAACAATAAGATTAATTTTTAAAAATATGAAAAATAGTTAAAGAATTATATAGTAATTTTTTGATTAAAAATTTATTCGGTTGCTTTTAGATGTAAATAAAAAGTTCTATAATTATGTATTTTGTTAAATTATAATCATAAAAGATAAAACTAATTAAAAAATAATAGAAAAACAGTTGTAAGAAATGGCACCCACTGTGATGGAAAGGAAACATTTTTTTTTTCGTGGCTATTTAATGATATACAAAGAATAAGTTGTCATTTTTAAGGATTGTTTACGCATTGAAGAGTAAGTGGTACCTTTATTCCAAAGAGCAAGAAACAAGAAAACGTTGGAAGAGACTTGAAAAATGGAGATCATAGTCCCCACCCACCTGCCACATAAAAGGGACAAGTGTGTGTTCCTTCTATTTTTATAGTATTTATTTATCATAGATTCTTGCAAAAGTTGTCAGCTTCTTCTGTTCTTCACCTGTTGTTGGGTTGGTAATGTTGGTGATCTGTGACACCTGTTACCACCGTCTTCTGTTTTATTATTTAATGTAACGTACCATCCTTCTAACACTGACAACGCAACGTGCATGCCACCGACACAGCCTTGTAATATTTTATAAACAACATAAAACTTAATTAATTTTATTATAATTAAAAGATAAAAAGAATAAGTATATAATTATAGCAAAATGAATAGAGAAATAAAGGTTTAATATCATTATGATAATTTAAAAAAATTTATTACAGTAATTTGAATAGAGGCATGTTCTTCGGCACCTTTCGTTCTGGACCTTCCATCTCCATGTGTCAGATATAACTTGCCTTATTAACACGACGCCACTCTTTCTCTTTCGACTCTCTCTTTCGCTCTCTCTTCATTGCTTCCTTATTATCCGCGAACACTTCCCTCATTATTCGACAACGCCACCGCTGATTACCACGCGATGGCGCCGCGTCTCTGGTCCTGCTTCGGCGGCAAGGGCTCCCACGGCGGCGACGGCATCGCGGAGCGCCGCGTCACCACGGCGGACTTCGGTTCGGAATCGAGTCGCGGCGGCGGGGGCCAGGGGGCAGTGGTCGTGGAGATGTTCTCGTCGCAGGGGTGCGCGACGTCGCCGGCGGCGGAGCTGGTGATGTCGCGGCTGGGGAGAGGGGACTTCGAGCTGGAGGTGCCGGTGGTGGTGCTGACCTTCCACGTGGACTATTGGGACTACGTGGGCTGGAAGGACCCCTTTGGGTCGAGCCAGTGGACCGTTCGCCAGAAGGCCTATGTTGAGGCCCTTGGGCTTGATGCTATCTTCACTCCCCAGGTTGTGGTCCAGGGCCAGGCCCAATGTATTGGAAATGACGAGAATGCCCTTATTCAAGCCATCACTGATGCTTCTAGATTCCCTGCTCCTACCTTTCGGGTTAGATTTTTTTTTTTTTTTAATTATCGTTTTTGCATTTCTTTGCCTTTTTCGTGTTTCCTTCATTTCCTCCTTTTGTCAAAGTTACAAAAATTGTGTTTTCTTCCATTTCTCCTTCTTGCAAAACTTCATTTAACTTTCTAAATTGATTGAAACAATTTTGATGTTAAGAGCTTATTTGTGGAATTAAGATAGGTTCAAATCTATAATATGATTTTTTTATTTATTTACAATGTCAATAGATATCAAATTATATTAATGTAAATTTTGTGTTTATAAATTACGTAGGTAGTTTTGGGAAAAATATGATTCAATTTGATTCCTATTATATATATGTATACTGAATTCTAAGATTTTGTAATGATTTATTGGAAAAGAATATATAAAGTTAAAATAAAAAGCAACTCCTTCCTGTTAAGACTAGGAAAAACTTATTTATAACTACTTATAAGAGAAAAAATAAAATAAAATAATTTCGAAAAATTAAATCAATTTATTCATTACTTTCTTATATAATTTTCTTTAGATTTTTATTTTTAACATATTCGTAGTTTTAGTTCATGGAAAGTTTTGTTTTTCTTTTTATATTACAAGTTTCTGGAGAAATTTGTCCAAATAAATCTTAAAATTAGTTTATATATTTATCTTTTATCAAAAGAGTTATCTTCCGAAAAAAGAGAAGTTGATTTAGTATTTGAGTTAAGTTCCATATATTAATCCCTTTTAATTTTTAAGTGCCTTCAAAAAAGTGTATGCGAAATGTTAAAAGGAAGGTAAAAATTATGTTATATGATCTGTTACAATCAATTGCTTTTGGTGTCTATGCTTTACTCCTGTATCTAGTTTTTGTTTTGGTGAGACAATTGTTACAGGCAAAAAAAAAATTTAGATTTTTTGTTATAAGTAATAGATTCAATGTATACAACCCCCTAATTATATGTTATTTTCACTTCAAAATATCGATCATTTCCAAACACATTTATTTGTTTAACCTCAATTCTGCGAAATTCAATTCCTCTAAATCCACTCTGCATGCACACACCAAGTCTCTGCAATTAGGTGCCAGAAGTTTATCATTAAAGTGATATAAAATTTGCATTCTTTTTCTTAAAAAGGATATTATGTGATTAAAAAAAGTAACACGTTCCCAAGGAAAATGATAAATGAACATATCTTAAAAGTCATAATATCACTAAAAGGTAAACTACAAAACTCTTAAGATAGATCCAAAACCGAAGTTGTCATGTGAATTTCAATAGGATGCATCATCCCACCTAACACCAAGTGGGAGGTCACTTGCTCACCTAATGCAAATTAAGATGTTATCATGTTCTTTTCATCACCTTCATTTTCAGTAGGTGTTGGATCAAAGGGGCATCATTTGAAACCATCAGTGTCACTAACTATTTCACGCAACTAAAAATCACTCAGCAACAACAATGTGAAATTCTAGCCTCTAAGATGCACACATTTGCTTTTTTCAAGCCATGGAATTGAGTGATGAGGGATGTCACACATGCCAACCAATCAAGTAAAAGTCATGATTTATGGTCATGCACTTGTGGTGTAAAACTATTTTACACTATCATTGCATGGTCTTTTTTCTCAAAAATATTAATTCTCAAAAATATTACGTGTGTGCATGCATGCATATAATGCAAGAAGTTTTGTTTATCTGTTTTCATTTTTCTAAAGCAAAACTGTCTTTGTATCAGGCAACTTTCAGCAAGCCTGCACCAGATTCATTGCAAGTGTCTCTAACAGGAGCATTGAGGACTAAGGTGGAAAGCAGTGGCGCCAATGTTATGGTAGCATTACATGAAAGTGGTTTGGTCACTGACTGTCCAAGAGGGGAGAACAAAGGACGTGTTCTATCCAACGACTATGTTGTCAGAAAGCTCGAAAAACTCTGCACTGTCAAAGACATCTCTGCCAAGAAAACAGTATCAGGAACAGTTACTTTTCCCTTGTGGCAAGGATTCAACAGCAGCAAATGTGGTTTGGCTGTCTTTGTTCAGAACAGCTCTCACCAGATTTTTGGTTCACAAAGTTTTCAACTGCCGGATGATATATGATTTTGATTTTAGTTTTATTTGTGATGCCTACTGTTATCAAATTCCAGTTACATTGGTGTTTGTTAGGTTATGTGTACAGATTGTGTTACAATTTAGGATAATGTTGTTTTCTTTTTCTTTTATCACAATTTTTTGCTGTGTAATTTGGCCTTCCTTACTATTGACTAGATGAAGAGAGAAGCTTATATTTGTGGCCTGAACAATTCTATTGATTGGATTTTGAAACTTGCACTATTATTGAATGCCTTCTCTTGTATTTAAGTGTTGTTAAGTTTTTTCTATTCCCATGCTGTGATAGCAACTTTTCGAAGTGATTCTTCTCCATCTCTTTCATCCACACATTTGATTTTTTTCTTTTTCTCATATACATCTTTCTTGACAATTTTGTTTGAGACAAAACTAACACTAAATTGTATTATTTAACCTATTTCACCTTGTATTATTATTGTCTAATTTTTCTCATAAGATTAAAATAAACTTAGGTAAATAAATCTAAAAAAGTCAATTTGATCTAATATCACACACAACACAAATCAAACAAAAATATCATCTAAATGAAATTTGACTACCATAGTTTATTTTGTAACCTCTACAAGAAGCCACTAAGGCATTGCTGCATTCAAACATCAATGTATATATTTTTACAAATGTTTCATTCCACATGTTTCTTGGTCATCTATATGTGATATGAGAGCCAAGGTTTGGCTCTAGACTTCCTCAATAGTGAACAAAACAAGGAAAGGGAAACATTGTTTCATAGAGCTGCCCAATGGAATCATGAAATACATAAGAAGGAGCAAATTTGGTGGATGCAACAAACACCATAACTCTCATCACAACGAGATACCCTTTTATGGGCATTGTAACTTTTTTTCATTTCAACTAGAACATTTATGATGGACTTTACCTAGTTAAATTGTCACAAGGTACTGTCCGAACATTTTTATTATGATGGTTACTTTTTCTTCATTTAGTCTTCTTTAATGTTAATTGAATAGAATTTTAAGCTGATGGGCTTAATTAAAATAATTGAGAAATTAAGTGGACTAATTGCGGACAATTAACTAAAAACAGAATTAATTTTAAGCAAAATTGTTCAAAAACAAACGTGCAATTTAATTTAAAAAATAGAAAACAAAACTGCGCATCCGGGGAATCGAACCCCGGTCAGTACCGTGGGAGGGTACTATGATACCACTACACCAGATGCGCTTTGTCTGACAAATCCCTTTTTTAAGTTCATATCAAAAGACAAAATAATTTGACAACATAAAATATGATTTTGTTCTCTTATCTTTTCAATAATTCTTTTCTAAAAAGTCATTTCAATTTTTTTTTAATTTGGGTTTTAATTTTTCCTTTTCAAAATAATTATTATTTTCATTTTAAAATTTGGGAAGCAATTTTCAACTTTTTATTATGATTGAAAACCTCAATTTTTTTATCAGATTCACCTTTCTAAAAACTATCGATTGCAACTTATTTCAAACAAAAAAGAACTGTAAAATATGATAAAATATTATATAAACAGTGAGTGTGATGGATAATTAGAAAAAAAATATTTGATTCTCCTTTTTTTGTTACTCAATTTTTCACTTTATTTTCATCATGTTTATTACCTTAAATATTAATTAGTTTTCATGTTTTTTTATGTAAGTAAATCATGGAACATATTTTACGTCTTTAATAAGTTAAAGGACAAATCGGGTGATGATGAAAAACAAATTATCATTATTTTACAATTACATTAGTGATCCAAATTTGACAGACAAAGGACTGTGTTTTTTAAAAGATAAAGAAGAAAATAAAATAAAATAAAATAAGGGACCAAAAATTATATTTTAGTCATCATATAATAATAAATTGCTACAAAAAGGTAAAACATTTTATTTTAAAATTAAGTGTTATCATCATTCTCTAAAAAGTTTAGGCTGTTAAAATTTTAGCCTTTTAAATTTTGTCACCATGATTTTAGTATTTTTATTTTTTTATTTTGATTTTAGTCTTCATGTTTTAGAAAATTCGAAAATCTTCATACATTTATTTATTTAATTAAATTATTTCTCAATACTATCAAAAATGAATATGTTTAGTTTAAGATTTAATTGGATCAAAATAAAAGAGAGAAAAAAACATATATAAAATTTAAAAATAGATCAACATTGTGAAAATTCTAAAATACAAATGACTAAATTCGAAAAAAACAAAATCTACATCAAGAATTGAAAATTAGAAAACACTACTACATATATAATAAGTAATATAATAATTAGTAACATAAATAAAATGTTACTAATATAATTTAGTAACATCTTTTGAAATGTTGTATTTGCTCTATGTTACTAAAAACTTTTAGTAACATTTTCACTTAGTATTAGAAACATTTACAAAAATGTCACTAAATACTTTTAGTAACATTTATTTAATAAAAAGATAATATTTTAAAACTGTTACTAAAATCTTTTAGTAATATTTTTTAACAAAAAAATAACACTATAAAAATGTTACTAAAACTTTTTAGTAACGTTTTTTCTAATTATTATAAACATTTATAAAAATGTCACTATATCTTTTTGTAACATTTATTTAATAAAAATATATATTTTAAAAATGTTACTAAATTTTTTTAGTGATATTTTATAATAAAAAACGTAACACCACAAAAATGTTGCTAAAATTTATTTTACAATTAATCTCTAAATACACTCCTAAGGATGAATTAGGCACATATATCAGTCAAAGAAAAAAGACTGGGTTGTAGAATATGAACAATTAGGAGAATAATGTGCAGCAGGCAGATAATATACTTTCAGCTGCACTAGTTCTACTTACAAGGAAACTTCTATATAGGATTCATCTCTCAAAACTCTAAAAGCATAAAGAAATAAAAAGTAAAATGTAAAGGCAAATCTTAATAAGATCAAATTTTATTGTAATTCACAACAACATCTGATGGAAATTCAAAAATCATAGCATGAAGTTACTAATACAAAACAAGTCCAGATTAACATATGTTGAAAGTATGGTCACCCATACAAGTTCTACGGTATCCACCCAAAGAAGTCTTTGCTCAACTGGTATCACACCATAAGTTATAAGATGTGCAAATGGCCACAACTTCCAACCTGCCTGTGTAAGAAAATATAAGAAAGTCAAATAAGATAAATTGGCCTAACTATGCTTGTCAGTATGTGGTAGTGGTATAGAGCACCAAAATGGTGTGTCCGTCTTCAAGGTTATTCTCAGAGAAAAAAATAATGATTTCAATAAAACAAATATGAAAAGCCAGAGGCTTTTCAAAGTTATGACAATTAACGAAATATTTCAAAGAGCAAAAATAGGATATATGGACATACCAAATAAAAATAGCAATATATGCTTTTAATAAGGTGTGATCAGGATATGCATAATGGATGAGGAATTGGTTTAAAATTGTAGACATTATATATTCAGATGATAGAAAATTTCATGGGGCATCTCAACTCGATTTTTTACCAGATGTGTAAACTTCATAAATGCTGTGATGTATTATTTTGATCAACATTATTGATTACCATGACTTAGCAAGCATGATATATAAACAATGCCCAATAATATTATGACTTTGTAATATTTTCTTATTAAAAAGTTCAAATTTTATGGTGTGATAGGACTGAATTTACACCGGAAATTTACAAAAAAGAATCCAAGGCATACAGAATACATCAGAATCATTAAAGAAAAGATATTATGATAATTAGAATTTAGGAATTGACTATACTTCAGCAAAGCCACGATCTACAAGTTACAATGGCAGAACCATTACCTTCAGAAATTGAAAATCAACATATATCGAATTTCCTGCTAGGAGAGGTGTGCACGAATCAACATTAATATATCTCTTAACAAATTTAATAACCTGTAGTTTTGCAATATATTAAAAAGATTTCATCATAACATAAAACAATGAATAAAACAGCTAAAGGAAAAGAGATTCAATCATTGCAATCCAGTCAAGACCAAAGGTAATATAGAAACAAAATTTTCTAATCAAACTTCAACTCTAGTAGAAACAAAAGAAACAAATGTAGTAGAATAGTATTAATGGTGTACCTGTGTGGTGAGGCACACTAAGTGCTTCAATTGTTGTTCAATGATTATCCATTGCACTTATATCAATTGTTGTTCCAGGTACATCATTCCTGAACCAACTAACATTTTCATCGTCATCTTCATCAATCATAGATTGGTGAAAAAATGAACTTTTTAATTTATCTTCCAAGTAGTTTTCCATATCATCATTTTCTAAATCTTCATGTACATCAAATAAATCTCTAGATGTGGTTTTGGTGACAACTTGCCAATTATCAGTTGGGTCTTCCGTGTAATATACTTGCTTTACTTGAGTTGCAAATACAAAAGGGTCACTTTCGTAAATTAACTTTGCAAAATTTACAAGTGTTAACCAAAAACAATCTTGTTTACTTTCAAACCAATCACATTTAAACAACAAAAACTTAGAGTGTCCATAATAATCTAACTCTATTATATCTTTCAACACTCCTTAATAGGTAACATTTTCTACTTCAGGATTTTCATCTTCTTTATTTTTAAACCTAATAGTAGATTAAGTAACGATTACTCCAAAGTTTTGTGTGTCTCTCACACCCCTCAATGATAAACTTGTACCCATTTATCACATAAGCTGAAAATCTTCTAGCAACATTATTAGGCCCTTTAGCCAACCATTTAACCTCTTCACTGACAATCACATTTTTAACATGATTTTCAAACCATTTGTGAAATGTAAGTGTCAACACCTAATTTTGTCCGGGTAATCTTTTAAATTAAAATACGATAAGAAAATAAAATAAAAAATGAAAAAAATGAAAAAATGAATAATAACATAGAATATATATTTATTAATTTAAGTTTTCTTGAAAAAAATAATAAAAAAAAATTTTGAATTTTTCCATTAAAAAAACTTAAAAAAAAAGAGAAAAGGTGGTAATTAAAAAAAATAATTAATAATAAAAAAACGAAAATAACAAAAAATAAAAATATAAAATAAAACAACAGAACCTAAAAATAAGGAAAAAAAAATAATAAAAAATAACAAGAAAAGAAAACTGTTTTCAAACTGTTTCCTTCATTTACACGTTCAAGATAATAAAAATAATAAAAAAAAGTCAATATTCTTTAAATTTCCTCTCCCTTAACTCCACGTATTATTTGAAAAAATATATATAAAATAACAAGTTTGAAACTGCTCAGATAACAACCCACCTTCTTCACTACATAAAAAAAATTAATAATAAATAAGAATAGGTCAAAGATTGATAACTGCTCTGAACTACTCTTACTTTAAAATAAAAAGAGAAAAGATATATAGGGGAGAAAAAGAAAAAAGGGATTCATAAATCATTTCTGACTGGAAGAGAAAGAAAAAAGGAGCAAACAGAAAAATACATTTGGAAAAAAGCATTAGAGGCCAAAGTAACTTTGAAGGGAAATAATTAGAAAGACAACTATTTTTGAAGAACAAGACAGGTATGTTTTCTTTTACGAAATTGTTTTTCCTCTTGTGTTCTATATCATGCACTCCAAAGTTTTACCATGCATTCACTTCATAAAGCTAAAACATAAAAAACATAAAAAAGGAGCACACACTTCACCCCATGCACCTTCTGCATGTACCACTCTACTATGATCAAAGCCACCTTCTCCCTGCACTATGTTTCCACTATCCAAAACACTTAAAAGCAACCCCTAAAATTGACCAAAATTCAATCATGTTTGCCAAAAAAAATTGCATCCAAAATAGGCCCAAAACGATTTTCGCTGTCACCGCCGCCGCCGCACCGTGCTGTCACCGGCGCTCCTTCCTCATCATTGCTGTCGCTTTTGGTTCATCATGGGTGAAGAAAGGTGATGGTGGCTTAGGGTTAAGGTGGTGGTGGCTTAGGGTTTAGGAGTTGGCCCATTCTATTCGCACCCCCACATTACCATTACACCACCAACAAAAAAAAATATAAAAAACTATTCGTACCCCCCACATTACTATTGCACCACCAATAAAAAATAATAATAAAAACTATTCGTAGCCCCCACATTACCATTGCACCACCAACTTAAAAAAATAATAAAAAATTATGTATTCCCATATTTTAAGTTTATATCTTATGTTTTATTTTTTTAATTTTTATTGTGTTATGATTATTATTATTTTTATATTTTAATAAAAATTAAACTAGTATACTAAAACTTTATAAATAATTTTTAAAATATTATATTTGCTAATAATGTTAGATATCAAATGGTCGCACGCTTCATACGATATTTAATACAAAACTTTGGAAATAAAATTTTGGGATATTATATTTTCTAATAATGTTAAATATCAAATGGCCACACCGATCATACGATATTTAATATTATTATTCTAAATATTTTTTTAAATATCAAATGGCCACACGCGTCACACGATATTTAATATAAAACTTTGGAAATAAAATTTTGGGATATTATATTTTCTAACGATGTTAGATATCAAATGGCCACACGCATCATACGATATTTAATATTATTATTCTAAAGTTTTTAAATATTAAATGGCCGCATGCGTCATACGATATTTAATATAAACCTTAGAAAATAAATTTTTGAAATATTATTTATTTATTTTTAATAATACTAGATATCAAATGGCCATACGCATCATACGATATTTAATATTATTATTCAAAATGTTTCTTAAATATCAAATGGCCACACGCGTCACACGATATTTAATATGAAACTTTGGAAATAAATCATTTTAATATCGAATATAAAAAATTAATTACAAAATTGTCACAAATAAAAATATCAACCCGATAAACAATCTTATCCAAAGAACTACGTAACCCTGATTCTCCACCCTTAAATGGAGATACGTAGGAGCAAGGTCAAACCTTATCAGACCCTTTTCCAAAATAAAAAATATTTTTCTTTGTTTTTATTTGTATTTTTTGTCTTTTTTTTTCTCTTTGGGAAAATAAACATTTTACAAAATCACACTTATTTTACTCATTTAATTAAAGGTACCATCTTAGGACGGGAGTTGTAGGGGTGCTAATACCTTTCCCACACGTAACTGACTCCCGGATCCGAAATCTGGTTTTCACAAACTTGCTTTATCAATTTTTTTTGGTTTTCCATAGTTTTTCCATAATAAACTATGGTGGCAACTCCTCTGTTTTAAAAAAATAATTTTATTTTGTTCACCGTCCCCGACGTGATCCCAGTTGCGACAGATGACGGCTCCACTGGGGTCTTACTTGAGAGTCAAGCCAATTTTAATTAAATAAGTAAATATGAGTGTGATTTTCTAAATGTTTGTGTTTTCCTTTCTCTTTGTATATATATATTCTTGTTTCTCTTTGTATATATGTATTTTTGTTTCTCTTTGTATATATGTATTCTTGTTTGTTCTTGCTTGAATAATTGAACCCTAGGGTAGGCGACATGCCATATCTGCTTAGGAAATTTTCTGGTTGTTTTTCAGGTGGGGAGTTTGGGTGCATTATTCTCCCTTCACACACTCACATTTACTTTTGCATATCATGAGTAGGGCCCTATACCCGGATCTGAGAAAGCTTAGAAGTAGAAGGGGTTGTGTAGCAATGTCACAAGGATGTACTTCCTTTTATGGCTTTTGCGAGAACCCCAACTAGAGTCTGTTTGCTTCATTTGTATGTCCATAAAAGTTGTTTACCAACTGCTATGGGTATGCAATGGAGTGAGCCATAACTCTAGTGGCCTTATATCCTTAGGAATTAGGAGCCAACCTATGTGAGTGTACATTTAATGCCATAGACCCTTAGGTATGTTGAACCTAGTTTAGGGCACAAAGGGAGATATTTTGCACTCTTTACCTCTCACCATACTTTTCTTTTTTAGAAAAATAAAAAAATAAAAAAATAAAGAGTGTTTTATAAATAAATAAATTTTATTTCTTACACAAGCATCCGTTGCATTTTTTTATCATGTCATAATTGGAGAAGAAGGATGAGATATATAAGAAATTTAACTCCTATTCTTTTTCACCAATGCATTGCATGCATTTTCTCATTTAACCTTACTTTTATTCATTGAAGGTTAGAAATTATAAATTTGCGGAAATGGAAATTAATATGGGGTCTGGAGTTGAGAATGAATTTGATTCAAGTTCATTGAAGAAAAAGTTATTTTTCAAGATAAAGGGAAACAATTTGACCAATCTTAGAGCATTGGGACAGAAGCTCAAAACAATACAGAAGGATGCCTTCAGAATATAGTATGGGAATCTACTGAGTCTATTGGAGGTAGAGGTTCAGATATATGCAATCACAGCTTTAGCACAATACTACGATCCGCCTCTCAGATGTTTTACCTTCCAAGATTTTCAGCTAGTACCGACTATCGAAGAATTTGAGCAAATCCTTGACTTGCCGATGGAAGGGAAGATTCTGTACAGATATTTTGAACAACACAGTTCTATCCCAACATTAGCTGAAATCCTAAAAATACACCCTAAGGAGTTGGAAAGCAAGCTGGTAGAAAGAAAAAACACAAGAGGTTTCCCACAAAAATTCTTAGAGAATTATCCATACCAGTTAGCCGAGAAGGAAGATTGGGGTACATTTATAGATGTCTTAACTCTAACTCTTTATGGCATCATGTTATTTCCCAACTTGGAACACTTTGTGGACTATGCCGCTATCAATGTGTTTGTTGCAATGAAAACTAGATCTGAGAATCCAATCACAGCCATTTTAGCTGATATCTACGAAACTCTCAATTTGTGTTATAAAATGAAGCAAAAGAAGGTGTTATGTTGCCTACCTGCGTTATATGTCTAGCTTACATCACGTGTTAGTGATAAAGTGATCAACATCAAATGTCCCGTCAAGGAAGTGTTACAACACGAGGTCACAATTCTTTGCGGGTCTGACCGAGAGAAAAATCAAATGGCAACCATCATGGCAACAAATGTTACTCATCATATACCATTGTGGAAACTACCCAAATGTGCCACTTATAGGTACCAGGAGTTGTATTAATTATAACCCAGTGCTGGCTCAGAGGCAATTTGGGTATCCCATAAAAGGGTCACCAACACCCGATGCTCTTATCACTTTGTTGATTTCCTATGAGGATGGTGATGCTACTGAAGTTCTCCGTGATATCAGAAATGCATGGAGAAATGTGATTAGTATGGAAAGGGATTCAAGAGCCTGGGCAGTGAACAAAGAAATCCCTTATCGACAATGGATTACTGAGAGAATCGAAAAAGTTAAGTTGCCTTTCGAACAAATCTCCAGCTGCTTAACAAACGAAGAACAAATGCAGAATGAGGAATTAGAGGAAGTAAACCAGCTAAAAGAGGAGGTTATGAGATTGAAAGAGAAAAATGCTAAGTTAGATGATGACTTCTTGGGCCTACGACATAGTTATGCAGATCTCAAAAGAAAGTATGAGGAAAAGATAGAAGCATACGAAGGGCTGGTTAGAAAACAGAAAACAGAAAGAGATTATACACATAAAATTAAGCAGGATCTGTATGCAGCCAATAAGGAGTTAGCAATGAGAGCAGAAGAGCGAAATATGGCTCTATCAGCAGAACGCCAATGGAAGAACTTATATGAAGACATAAAAAAGGATAAACAAGAGGCGTTGAGAAGGTTGCAAGAGCTACAACTCCAAGTTAATAGCATGAAACACCAAATGGAAGAGACCGTGGTAATATGCGAGGAAACGGTGAATGAAGAGCGCATGCGACTAATGACAGCAGAGGAAAGACACCAAGCTGCGATGACTCGTGCGAGAGATTATATTGGTTGAACAAGAAAAGGATGTGGTACACTAGAGGAGAAATTTTTCCTAATTGGTTGCTCTAGCTAACGGGGCTATCGATGACATGCCTAGAATGTTACGTGAAGCCGACACAGTGACATTTCGTGACCTTCCTCGACAAGTTCAAATTTTTCTCGATCATTGTAAGTGGCTAGTGGAGCAGATGAAGATTTTAATTGCTTGAGTTAGGAATTGATAGCAGTTTCCTTTTGTTTTTCCTTTGAAAATGTATTAATTTGAGTTCCTTAAATAAATCAGTTTCTTGAGACTTCAGATCTGTGTTAATTTTCATTTAATTACGTATCGATTACACAAGTTTATAATTTCCGACTAGTTGCATTTTGTTCATATTTCACTTTTTAATTCATCTTAAATAAACTTCAGAGAAAGCAATAACAGCTAAATTCCCACGACATCCATATAGGACTCGCGCCAATTGTCAGAATATGGAAGACTGGGAGGAAACGATGAAAACAATGAAAGCTAACGTCAATGATTTGAAAGATAAAGTGAGTCAGATTCATGGCCTAAAAGATCAGTTGGGTCAGATTCTCGAAACTCTAACAATCCTAAACAACAAGCGAGATGTTACTGCTAAGAACGAAGAGCTAGCTTCTTCTCACATTGCGGTGACACAAACCCAGTATGACAAGGTTCAAGGGATGTCTATCCCTTTTCCTCAATATGGGCTTCCGCCGAGTTACACCCCACCGTATAAGAATTATGTCGATCAGAATCAAGTTCCACCACAAATGCCACATATAACGAAAAATGCCCATGTCGCTGTTGAACAAGGGGGTAGGACAACTGCTACCCAACCCAAGGTTTTAAATGTAACTTTGGGAGGTGAGTCCAAAACAGAAGTGATAGCTCCGACTGTTGCGGTTCTTGATGCTGATAGAGCAGAAAATAAGCTAGAAGTCATTGAGGAGAGATTGAGGGCAATAGAAGGTGGAGGTAGTTATGAGTTCAGAGATGCTGTCGGTCTATGCTTAGTACCGGATGTAGTAATTCCCCCAAAATTTAAAGTGTCAAACTTTGAGAAATATAAGGGGACCACTTGTCCAAAAAGCCATTTGACTATGTATTGTAGGAAGATGGCAGCTCATACGCACAATGAAAAGCTTCTGATTCATTGCTTCCAGGATAGTTTGGGGGGTGGCGGCATTGAACTAGTACATGCACCTTAAACCAACTCGGATTTCATCATGGAAAGATTTGGTAGACGCTTTCTTGAAGCAGTACAAATATAATATGGACATGGCTCCGGACAGAATGTAACTACAGAATATGGCAAAGAAGAGTTCGAAAACTTTCAAAGAATATGCGCAGAGGTGGAGAGAGTTGGCCGTCCAAGTTGAACCTCCACTATATGAGAAAGAAATGATCACCATGTTCATAGAAACGTTACAAGCTCCCTTTTATGAACATGTGCTCAGAAGTGTTTCTTCCAATTTCTCCGATATCATCACTATTGGAGAAAGAATTGAACATGGTCTCAAGAGTGGAAAGATAGCACAAGGTTCATCTGTAACCACCAGTGCTAAGAAACCCGGGTTCAATCCCAGTAAGAAGAAAGAGGACGAGGTTCAAGCGGCTTCTACTGCACCTCATTGGGGAGGATATCGGCCACAATATCTTCCTAATTATAGGCCCTCATCTGCGTATGTTGCAAATGCCATGCCGGGTTACTCTCAGAATACTCCTAGGCCGCCAACTGCATACAAACTCCGTTTACCCCTAATAATGCATTCCAGCCCAATGTTGGAGGTCAGAGCTTTAATCAAGCACAAAATCCAGGCTATGGACAGAAGAATAATAGTTCAGGAGGGAAAGTTGTGAATTTTACTCCTCTTCCAATGACCTACACAGAGCTCTTGCCAGATTTGCTCAAGAATTCGCTAGTGGTCTTATGTCCGGCAAAGGTGCTACAACCACCATATCCCAGATATTATGACCCCAATGCAAAATGTGAATATCATAGTGGGGAGATTGGTCATTCAACTGAGAACTGTCGAGCCCTCAAGTATAAACTACAATCTTTGATTGATTCTAAGTGGCTTACTTTCCAAGAGCAAAAGCCGAGTGTTGAGCAAAACCCGCTGTCTGGACATACAAGCTCCACGGTGAATGCCATCATGGAAGAAGGAGGTCCGATTTTAGTTAGGAGTATCCATAAAATGAAGAAACCTATGAATGAAGTTTTTGAAGCAATTTGTCAGGCTGGATTATTCCAGTATGAGTACAAGTCTGAAGATGAATGTGGTTTTCATGCTTGCACCACACATTCCATTGATGAGTGTGTTGAGTTTAAAGATTTTGTGCAAGACTTGATGGACAGGCATGTTTTACAAGTTTGTCATCAAAGGAAAGAAGGAGAAGTGTTCACCGGAGAAGAATGGCTTCCACAGAGGCCTAAACCATTAGTCATTCAATTTACTAAAGCAGCTGCTCTCATGCCTTCAGGGTGACAACCTCTAGTAATTCAAACACCATCAACCTTTGTATATAGGGATAATAAGGCTTGTCAACACTCAATTTCGTCTGGATAGTAATAAAATGGCTAAAAAAAATTTTATTAATTTCCAAAAAAGCAAGCAAGCAAAATTAAGATAAAATAAATTCCAAAAAGAAGAATGATATAATAAATTAAATTTAGTTTGTTTCTTTAAAAAAAAAATTGAATAAGGTTTTTGTATTAAATGGGTAAGGGGTGCAGCCCATTCCCATCCCTTTGGATTACACCCCCTCTTGGGTCATTTCTCACTATTCACACCTCCTCACTTTCCTACACACCCACGAATCTCCAAGATCCTCCTGTATATTCCTGCCTTCCTCTGCACCGCTGTCTTCTGCCTTCCTCCTCACTTTCCCTTGCATCATTACCACATCCTATCATGACTGTCCCTGTAATACTTCCTACTACAACCAATACTACCTTATTCTAACAAAAAGCTACTTCCCCCTGCGAATACAAGACCGGGTTAACACCCCAGTCCTTGGGGAGACCGCCCTTTACACAAAAATGAACATAACCTAGGAACTCACACACAACACACGCTGCCCATTCTCCTCTATTGGGTTCCACTCCCTTCAAAGACTCTCCAACGTCTCATTGGCACCGGATACTTTGAGATACTTCTATCACGACCACGTGATTACACAGATTCTACCGTTTCTTCTTCGGAAGAACCACTAACCTACCCACATCTTCATCCCCAACTCTCACTCAAAATCACAGATACTTTACTCACGCAGTTCTTATCATCCAACTTCATTTCCTCTCATACCAGTCTCCAGCTACATAAGAAACATACACAAAATATCAAATCCTCCTCTCACTCTGAATACTCTCACCACTCAAAAACAAAAACAAAAAAAAAAAGCAACCACAAGAAATGACCCAGAAGTACAAGGCGCAGAGTGACCAAGAACAAGGTATCAAGATTTCTTGTTTACCTGCGTAATGTGTTTTTCTTTGCTTCATTATGTCATTAAGCATGTAAGCCATATATTGCTATGAAATATATTACATCTTTTTTTTAATAATGATTTCATTTGAAAGGCACATTAATTTTGCTTTAATCATCTCTTCATTGTTCACACATACAATATCATGAAACTTTATTTTCTAAAATAAAAATATGTAACTTTAACAAAAATTCTTTTTTTTTAATTGTTTTCATACGATAAATAATTTCGATTAAACTTCAAATGACTGTACGCGTCAGACGGGTTTTAATTCGAAAAACGTTTCGTTTAGGTGATTAAAGGACTATACACGTCAAGCGATATTTAAAACGAAATTTTATAAGAAACATAAAAAATATAACATTTTTGAAAAAAGTAAAAAAATATCAAAATTTCAAAAAAATTAAACATATACCAAATTTTCAAAATTAAAAGATATCAAACACTTCAACCAACAAATTTTCAATAAAGAACTACGTAACCCTGATTTTTCATCCCTAATGGAAATACATAGGAGCAAGGTCAAACCTTGTCGGGCCTTAAAAAATTTAAAAAATATTTTTGTTTGTTTTTACCTTAATTTTTGTCCCATTTTTGGAAAGAAACATTTTCAAAATCACACTCAATTTTCTTATCCAATTAAAGGTATCGTCTTAGGACGAACGTTGTGGGGGTGCTAACACCTTCCCCACACGTAAACGACTCCCGGATTCAAAATCCGGTTTCGCAGACCATAGCCTTAATTTTGGTTTTTCTATAGTTTTCCTGATAAACTATGGTGGCGACTCATTTTCTTAAATTTTCAAACTTTTTATTTATCTTTTTTTTTTTGGATCGCCATCCTCGTCGTGATCTCGGTTGCGACAGATGGCGACTCCACTGGGGACTGTTTTTAAGAGTCAGGCCATTTTAATTAAATAAGTAAAAATGAGTGTGGATTTTGAATGTTTATCTTTTCCTTTCTTTTGCATGTACATGTCCTTGTTTATGTTTGCTGGAATATTGAACCCTAGGTTAGATGACATGCCTTATCTGTTGTATCTGTCATATACCTGCTTGGGACTTTTCTGACTGTTTTGCAAGTGGGGGGTTGTATGCATAATTCTCCCTTCACTCACACACTTCATAATTGCATATCATGAGTGGGGCCCTAACCCGGGTCTGAGTGAGCTTAGAAATAGAAAGAGGTTGTGTAGCAATACTGACAGGATGTACTTCCTTTCTCAGTTTTTGCGAGAACCTCAGCTAGAGTTTGTTTGCTTTATTCATATGCTCATAAGCGAGTTGTTTACCTGCTGTTGTGAGTCATGTGGTGAAGTGAGTCATAGCTCTAGTGGCCTTAAACCCCTAGGTATTAGGAGCTTCCTTGAGAGCGTGCATTTACAGGCTTAGCCATTAAGCGTTGTCAGGCTGAATCTTATTTACCACACTAAGGGAGATGTTTATGTGTTTCAGCCTTCCACCGACCCTTCTTTGTTGTTGTAACATATGCATTGCATATTTGGTACTCATAACTCACGCTTTTCTCCATAAACGCATTTCATGCATTTCATATCATCTTATTTAATTCTTCTCTTTTAGGCAGTGAAATTATAAAATTGTACGCATATCGTCATGAAGGTTAACATGAGGTCTGAAATTGAGGGAAATTCTGAATTGGGAGGTTTGAGAAAGAAGATTCACGTTCGAGTAATAGAGAACAAGCTGACCGGCCTCAGGGACTTAGAACAAAAGCTTGGACCGATCCAGAGAAGGACTTTTAGGAAAAGATATGGGAATCTACTAGGATTATTAGAGGTGAAGGTTCAGATACCCGCTGTCACCGCTTTAACACAATACTATGACCCGCCACTGAGGTGTTTCACCTTTCAAGATTTCCAGTTGGTGCCAACATTAGAAGAGTTTGAGCAGATTCTGGAAATGCCATTAGAAGGAAGCGTCCCATACAAACACCTTGAGCAACATGCCTCTATCCCCACATTAGCTGGGATTATGAAGATACACCCGAGAGAGTTGGAAAGCAAGTTTGTCACTAGAAAAGGCATCAAAGGGTTCCCTCAGAGATATTTGGAGACGTATCTTTACCAACTAGCTGACAAAGGAGATTGGGAAACGTTCGTGGATGTCCTTGCCTTAGTTGTTTATGGTGTCTTGATATTTTCTAATCATGAGGATTTTGTAGGGTATGACACAATTGATGTGTTTGTTGCTGTGAAAACCCGAGCTGAGATTCTTGTCCCAGCAATCTTGGCTGACACCTACACGACACTTAATTCGTGCCACGAATGGAGAAACAGAAAGATGTTATGCTACATACCTGCTCTTTATGTATGGTTGGCTTCCCGCATTGGGGACAGAATGATTGGCGTTAAATGCCCAGTTGAGTTGGTAACAAGGCGAGGGCCTGAAGTGAAAGGAGGAAGAGAATGGAGAGAATTTTTTGCTGGTCTGAATGAGACAAAGATTCAATGGCAACCCTCGTGGCAGCTGAGATCACGCCTTATTTACTATTGTGGGAAATATCCGAATGTGCCACTTGTGGGGACTAGATGTTGCATCAACTACAATCCAGTACTAGCCCAGCGTCAATTTGGATATCCGATAAGAGGAGCCCCAACACCTGCTTCTCTGACTGCTCTGTTGTTTTATTACGAGGATGGCGATGCTACTAAGGTCTTGTAGCAGGTCAGAAGCGCTTGGAAGAGTGTGGTTTGCATGGATAGAGACTCCAGATCATGGACGATCAATAGAGAAATCCCCTACCGCCAATGGATCGCAGATAGGTTTTGAAAAAGTTAAATTGCCTTTCAAGTTGGATTCCCCCGGCTTGATAAACGAAGAACAAAGGCCAGATACTGAGTCAGAAGAGGTCAAGCGATTAAAAGAAGAGATTGAAAGGTTGAAAGGGACAAATGCCAAAGGGGTTAACGATCTCCAAAGCCTCTGCCATAACTTTGTGGATCTGAAGAAAGATTATGAAGAAAAAACAAAAGCTTACGAAGAGCTGATGAGAAAGCAAAAAGCGGAAAGGGATTACACTTTCAGAATTAAGCATGACTTGGCAGCCGCCAACACTGAGCTATCTATGAGGGCTCAAGAGTGAGACATAGCCTCATCTGTAAAGCACCAATGGAAGAGTTTGTATGAAGACTTCAAGAGAGAAAAACAAGAGACATTGAGAAGGTTGCATGATCTCCAAGTTTGGTTGAGAAGATTGTAATGACTCTGTCAGTCAAATGATTAGATTTCTTTATCGATATCAGACTTATGTTGATTTCCATGTACTTTTGTGACATCATGCAGTTTTATAATTTCTGTTTGTTTAATCTACATTCGATTTTTCTTTTCCTTATTTTTCTGTTTTTTTTCTGATTTATTCTTTAAATAAATAATAAAAAATAGAGAAGCGTAATAATAGCAAACATTCCGCGACACCCTTATAAAACGCGTGCAAACCGAAAAAAGTGGAAGAGTTGAGCGAAAAACAGGAGACGCTTCAGGCTGATGTTAGTCAAATCAAGGACCAGATAAGTCAGATACTTGAAGCGTTAGCTGCTTTGAAGAGTGTTAAGGAGACTCCGGTGGTTAGAAACGAGGTGCTGACATCCTCACACCCTCTGGCCTTGCATCTTGGGGGGCAACAAACCCAATTTCATGCTGTTCAGGGAAGCAAGGTCGCTCATGCCGAATTCCTTCAATACGGTTTGCCCCAGGCTATACTCCTTCTATGGGAGCATACCCCAGGCAGGAGCATGTGACAATCACTGTACCTGTTAATGCTTCAGATCCCCAAGCAACAAGTGTAAATACTGCCAAGATGGCTGCTTTCACCGGGCCTCAAATGACCGCTCAGCCAAGATTTCTGCAAGTGTTAACGGGTGAAGGGTCACAAACAAAAGCTGCAACTCAGGCCATGGCTCAAGGGGTAGCCTTCAAGACGGAGGAAGCAAAAAGCAAATTGTAAACTCTTTAAGAGAGGCTCAGAGCCGTAGAAGGCGGAGGTCACCATGGATTTAGGGATGTAACGGATTTGTTCTTGGTACCGGATGTGATAATCCCCCCTATGTTCAAAGTGCCAGAGTTCGAGAAGTATAAGGGCACATCTTGCCCTAAAAACCACCTGCAATGTATTGTAGGAAGATGGCAGCCTACGCACATGACGAAAAACTACTAGTCCATTTCTTTCAAGATAGCTTAGTCGGCACAACTTTGAATTGGTACATGCATCTTGAGCCAGCACGCATTCGCTCATGGAGAGACTTGGTGGATGCATTCCTAAATCAGTACAAGTACAACGTTGACATGGCCCCCAACAGGTTACAACTGCAGAATATGTCAAAGAAGGGTTCCGAGACCTTCAAAGAATATACTCAAAGGTGGAGAGATTTGGCTGCTCAGGTAGAACCACCGTTACATGATAGAGAAATAATGGCCATGTTCATAAACACTTTGCAATCTCCTTTCTATGAACATATGTTGGGCAGCGTTTCTTCCAGCTTTGCTGACATCATTGTCATCGGAGATATAATTGAATTCGGATTGAAAAGTGGAAAAATTGCACAAGGCCCACTCCCGGTCGCAAATTCTAGGAAATCGGGGTTTAATTCTGCCATGAGAAAAGGAGAGGTGCATGCAGCTTCTGCCACTCCTTATTGGGAAAATCACCCTTCACCTCGCTATAGACCAAACTATCTGCAACCTTAGGCTCATCCACCATACATCGTGACAAATGTATCGGCAAGTCAACCAAGCTTCCCTTAACCACGACCTCTATACCGAGCCCAACCTGTGCTCGGTAATGCCTATCAGCCTAAGCAAGGTTGGAAGAATGAAATAGGTGTTATCCCTAACCAGGGGTCGAGCCAAAATTATGCTCTGAAAGAAGGCCAAGATAGGAGTTTTCCTCAATTCACTCCAATTCCGGTATCCTACACGGATCTCTTGCCAACTCTCCTCCGTAAGGCGCTAGTCGCAATATGCCCCATGAGACCCTTGCAACCACCTTATCCTAAGAATTACAATGCAAATGCCAAGTGTGATTACCATGGCGGAGCAGTCGGCCATTCAACTGAAGACTGTAAGGCATTTAAGTTTAAGGTGCAATCGTTGATCGATTCTGAATAAACCTAGTATCGAGAACAATCCATTGTCAGGACAAGCAAGTACTTCAACGAATGCCATCATGGACGAGGAGGGATTTGGCTTGGTGAGAAAGGTTGACAAGATTAAAAGTTCCATGGAAGATGTATTCATGACACTTTGCCAAACTGGTCTGCTAAAAGTTAAATGCCAACAAGCGAGAACATGCAGTTTTCATCCAGATGCACAACATTCTATTAATGATTGTTCTGGATTTAAAGAGTTGTTACAAGATCTGATTGATCGCACATTATACAAGTTTGTTACAAAGAGAGAGAAGAGGAAATATGTACACTAACAGGAGAGGAACCATTCCCGGCCGGGCCTAAACCATTAGTGATACATTTCACTAAAACCTTGCCTGTACCGTCACGACAACAACCTATTGTGATACATACTCCATCCCCCTTCCCTTACAAGATTAAGAAAGCAGTGCCCTGGAAATATGACACCAATCTGCTAAGGAATGAACAAGAACAAAGACAGATAAGGGAGACCCGCAACACTGAAGAACTTGTTGTTGACAACATTGCAGGTATAGGAGGAATGACTAGGAGCGGTTGTCTCTTTACGCCGCCGGAGCTAATGAATGAGGAAGGTCACAGAAATGGAGTGACCAAGGAGAAGGCGAAAAATTTTCTGTAAGAGAAGGCTCAACAGGTTGAGGAGGAGCCTAAAGGAGAAGCTAAGAAAGAAATATCAGATGCGGAGGCGTGTGAGTTTTTGAAATTTATTCAACAGAGTGAATATAAAGTGGTTGACCAGCTAAATCGCATTCCTGTCAGGATCTCGTTGCTTGAGTTGTTGATGCATTCGACCTCCCATCGGAAGCTACTGATGAAGATATTGAGTGGAGCTCATGTAGAGCAAGACATATCCCTAGACAAGTTTGAAGGGATTGTTAGTCATATCACTGCCAATAATTACCTAAGTTTCATCGAAGATGAGATACCCTCAAAGGGAAGAGGTCACAACAAAGCCTTACGTATATCTGTTAAATGCATGAATTATGCCATAGCGCAGGTACTCATTGATAATGGCTCGTTTCTGAATGTAATGCCAAAAACCACGTTGGACAAGCTACCATGTAAAGGAGAGTACATGCGCCCAAGTGCCATAGTTGTAAGAGCTTTTGATGGGAGTAGAAGGGAAGTAATGGGAGGGATTGAGTTGCCGGTACAGATCGGACCTTGCACTTTTCAAGTGGTGTTCCAAGTTATGGATATACTCCCGGCATATAGCTGCCTGTTAGGGCGACCCTGGATTCATGCCGTTGGTGTGGTACCTTCTACTTTGCACCAAAAGCTGAAGTTTGTGGTAGATAATAAGTTGATAATAGTCTCCGAAGAAGAAGATCTACTAGTGTGTGGACCGTTATCTACTCGACACATTGAGGCTGCTGAGGAAGCCTTGGAGACTTCTTTCCAAGCCCTGGAAATCGTAGGCACCGCCTACGTCGAGCCTTTTAAACTGAGTCCGTACTTGTCAAATACATCCTCTATGATAGCAAAGACTATGCTGAAAGAGGGATATAAGTATGGAATGGGACTTGGCAAAGATGGAAAAGGAGTTATACTTCCATTGGAGCTGGTCGAAAACAAGGGGAGATATGGCTTGGGGTACAAGCCCACCAAAGCAGATAAGAGGAGGATAGTTGAGGAAAGGAAAGAAAGAAGCCTAGCTAGGCAAGAGGGTCGCGAGCCGAAAGCAAAAGGAATTACTTTGTGAGACATCAAGCAGAGCTTCCAAAGCGCACGATGGACAAATGTTGATCAAGTGGCTGCAATCGAGAAGGATCTTGGAGATGAAGATTCAAATTTTGTGCGTCCCTGTCCATCGGACGTGCAACTTGGCAACTGGGAATCTGTGAACTTATCCATGGTGTTTACGTGTGATGAAATGTAATTTAATTTTTTTAAAAAAAAAAAGGGGGCAAGCCCTTTTTGGTTTGACTTAAGACTTTGGTGTTACCCACTGTTGTGTTGTTTAAAAGACTCAGTGTTGACTTGAATGCGTATTTTCTATTATAAATTTGTGTTTTTATGTTATGTTTGTTCTTCTTATCTATTTATTTTCGTAAACTTGAATAATGTAGATTTGTTGATGAAAAATTTGAAAATAACAATGTCAATGTTTCGTGCCCTAATTTTATGCACCCCATTGATAATATGGAAAATGATTACGAAGAAGACTGTGAACCCTCTCCTGAGTTGATGAGATTAGTAGGGCAAGAAGAAAAAAAATAGAACCACATCGAGAGGATGTCGAAACAATTAATTTGGGTGAAGAAGATGAAGAAAAGGAAGTTAAAATAGGCACTAATATGATAGAACAAACACGCGAAAAATTACGTACTCTACTGAAGGAGTTTAAAGACGTTTTCGCTTGGTCATACCAGGATATGCCAGGATTGGATTCCGACATAGTGCAACATAGATTGCCTCTCAAACCAGAATGCCCTCCGATCAAACAAAAGTTGAGAAGGATGAAACCGATAGTGTCCTTCAATATAAAAGAAGAAGTGGAAAAACAATTCAATGCAGGATTCTTGACTGTAGCCAAATACCCCCAATGGGTGGCAAATGTGGTCCCAGTGCCTAAAAAGAATGGAAAAGTCAGAATGTGTGTAGACTATTAAGATCTGAATCGGGCCAGCCCCAAGGATGATTTTTCGCTACTACATATCGACACTCTAGTGGACAATACAGCCACTTCCTCACTGTTCTCATTCATGGATGGATTTTTAGGATACAATCAAATTAAGATGGCACCTGAAGACATAGAAAAAAACCATATTCATCACGTTATGGGGAACCTTTTGTTATAAGGTGATGTCATTCGGGCTAAAATATGCTGGGGCATCGTACCAACGAGCAATGGTGACTCTTTTCCACGACATGATGCACAAAGAGATCGAACTTTATGTTGACGATATGATCGCTAAATCTGGATCTGAGGAGGAACACCTTATTAATTTGAGGAAACTATTTGGGAGGTTGAGGAAATTCAAACTCAGGCTAAATCCAGCTAAATGTACCTTCGGCATGAAATCCAGAAAACTACTAGGCTTCATTGTCAGCCAGAAAGGGATAGAGATAGATCCGGACAAGGTGCGTGCAATATTAGAAATGCCACATCCGAGCACAGAAAAAGAAGTTTGAGGCTTTTTGGGGCGTTTGAACTACATCGCTAGATTTATCTCCCAATTAACTACCACTTGTGAGCCGATATTTAAATTGTTACGCAAAAACCAAGTCATGGAATGGAATGAAGACTGTCAGACAGTTTTTGATAAAATCAAGCTATATTTGTAGGAGCCCGCAGTACTGCGTCCGCCAGTTCCTGGGAGACCTCTCATTTTATACCTGACAATACTAGATGAATCAATGGGTTGTGTTCTGGGTCAACATGATGAAACTGGTAGGAAAGAACATGTCATTTATTATCTAAGCAAGAAGTTCACCGACTGCGAGCGACGTTATTCCTCTCTAGAGCGGACTTGTTGTGCTTTGGCTTGGGCAACTCGTCGGTTAAGGCAGTACATGTTGAGTCATACAGCTTGGTTGATATCCAAAATGGATCCAATCAAGTACGTCTTCAAAAAGCCTGCTCTCACAGGAAGATTAGCCCGATGGCAAATGTTGTTATCTGAATATGACATATTGTATGTCACTCAAAAGGGCATCAAAGGTAGTGCTCTGGCAGATTACCTAGCCCATCAACCCATTGAAGATTACCAATCAATGCAACCCGAGTTTCCAGATGAGGATATTTTTGCTTTATTCGCTACAGGATAATAGTGATAAAAATAGTTGGACCTTATTCTTTGATGGAGCATCTAATGCACTAGGCCATGGTATAGGAGCAGTGATTATTTCTCCCGAAAAAGAGTATATACCAATGACTGCGAGACTGTTCTTTGATTGCACCAATAACATGGCAGAATACGAGGCTTGTGCTATGGGAATTCGGGCAGCCATAGAATTTAAGGCAAAATCCTTAAGCGTATATGGTGATTCGGCACTGGTAATACACTAGATAAAGAGAGAGTGGGAGACTAGGAATCAAAAATTGATTCCTTATTAAGCATATATTAAGGGATTGGTGGAGTATTTCGACGCCATAACATTCCACCACATTCCGCGAGAGGATAACCAGTTAGCTGATGCTCTCGCCACTCTATCTTCCATGTTTGAGCTAAACCAAGAGGGAGAGCTACCGATGATCAAAATGAAGAGCCATGGACACTCGACTTATTGTCATTTCATCGAAGAAGAGTCAGACGACAAACCTTGGTATTTTGATATCAAGCGATACATCAAAAGCCGAGAATACCCTGAAACCGCCTCCGAAAATGATAAATGAATGCTGAGAAGGTTGGTCTCGAGCTTCGTGTCAAATGGAGATGTCCTGTAAAAAAGAGGTCATGACATGGTGCTTCTTAGATGTGTTAACGTGAAAGAAGCAGAGTTAATCCTAAAGGAGATTCACGAGGGAGCTTTTGGAACCCACATGAATGGCCATTCCATGGCCAGAAAAATCCTGAGAGCCGGCTACTTCTGGTTAACCATGGAGAACGACTGTTGCGTACATGTTAGAAAGTGCCATAAATGCCGGTTGTATGCAGACAATGCTAACGACTCACCAATAACTTTGAATGTTTTAACTACACCATGGCCTTTCTCTATGTAGGGTATAGATATCATTGGAGCGATAGAGCCAAAAGCGTTAAACGGACATCGTTTCATCCTAGTAGCGTCGACTATTTTACCAAGTGGGTGGAAGCCGCCTCTTATGCCAATGTTACAAGTAAAGTAATAGCGAAGTTCATAAGAAGAGAATTGATATGCAGGTACGGATTGCCTAGCAGAATCATTACTGAATAAGGGGCAAAAGTTGACAATTTTCAATGAAATATTTGCATGCATGTTGTTTGAAATCCTCTGGCTTCTCCTAATCTCCAAAATTCCAAAATAAAAGGATTTGTCCCAATAGCTTTCACCATCGCCCAAAATGACAAACCAAGAGTATCATACTGAAAAAGTCAAGTTTCTCTTGGTTAACCTCCAAGCTCCAGAAGCAGTCAAATAATGAAAGTCCGCTAGATTGAAAACCTGTGAAGGCAGTCTAAGCAAAAGAAAGGACAATAAAGTAAATAAAAATTTATAAGAAAATGATGAAAAAAAATGAAAAAATGAAAAATGACATGTGTTGGGAGGCGTTGAATCTTGTTTCAGGGTTAACCTTTTTGAAAATAAAGAAATAATGATTTGAAATGATATGTGGCCATGTTTCTTTATCCGAAAAAAATTCAAATCCTTTGTACCCTTCTTGAGCCAACAAAATATATATAGTTCTTCTCAAAAATTACCCAAGATGGGATCGTCACTAAGATAAAACTCAAGTCAAGGTACACAAAAGCTCGTAAAAATCAATGAAAATTTTCTCAAAGGATGATGTGAATTCACAATAAGAGATATTATCACAAAGTGATTAAAAGCAAAAAAAGATGATGAAAAATGATGAAAAGAAGGAAATGCTATAGAAGAAAACCTTGATTATTTTTCACCACATTTGGCTGATGATCTTTGTGTCAAAATTCAAAAAAAAAAAAAAAAACATAAACAGTTTTGAGCCTTCATATCCTTTTCTAGACAACCTTTCAACCCCTGGCCACGTTACAAGCCTAATAAAGCCCACATTGATCAAGGAATGATTGCTTTGATTTTCAAAAAGTTTAACTCTGTGACAAGAGTACATAACTAACAACTCGGTTGAGAAAAGAAAAAGGAATGGTAACAAAAAAGTAAGTTGTTTGAAGAGCACCTGTCTGACGGCATTCCTCTGTTAGCAACTAATAAGTCAACCGAAGGCAGACCAAGTGAGAGAAATCCTATACTGGGACAATCCTTTCCTTCCACCTTATAAAAACCAAGTCACCTTTCATAAAAGACCTCATCATTATCCCTACACGTTTAAATCGGGGTAATTTTCATTGACCTTCCAAGATCCTATTTTCTCTAAACATCAACCAGTTTTCCTCAAACCTGACTGTCCTCATTCTACCTTACAAATAAATCATTCACGAGTCATCAAGCTCACCCACTATCCCACCAAAATTGGGGCAGATTTCGGAAGGGCATGTAATTGATAATATATCTGAAGCTGGGCAATCTCAGTTCCCTTTTCGAACCCCATCAATTTTCTATCTCACATATTCCATCTACCCATGGATTCAAGAGCATGCATTAAAATGTTTTAAAAAGAAATGTCAATAATGTCCCTAATTTTAACATTAACTTTAGGATTTGAAACATCCCTCGTTTTGAAGAGCGAAGTTTTGATGTTAGTTGAATTCAACTATATCCAACAAAATGATCAATTCTAAATGTCAACGAAAAAACAACAATTGAAAATTGAATCCCATGCATGTGTCCATGTACTCTCATCAAAAAATCAAGAATCAAGCTTTCATACTTGCATTCTCGGTCAAAAGTTGAAAAATGAGATAAAATAGAGTCTCATGCACTCTCAAGAATATAAAATGAGGACTATGCATTTATTCATGCACTCATCCATTGACAGGAACAAAACAAACCATCAAGCATTCGTTCCTGCACTTTCATTTAGCAAGAATCAAAAGAATTCAACTACATGCATGCCATCATGCATTCATATGTCGTTCGTGATCCTCTCGACATAGTCAAGATCTCGATTTTTCAACATTATGCGACCCACTTGGCTTTGCCAATGTCTTTATAGGGATTCATACTTGTAAAAGTGTTCTTCTAGATTTTGACGATCACTTGTTGTTCGTCTGTGTGTAATGGTATGTGATACGCTCGATGTTATCAAGAACGCAACCTCATGAGACCCTCTCGATATTATCAAGATCTCAAACTTTTAGAAGAAATGGCGTGACCCTCTCGGCTCAGTCCAAGGTTTCGACCTCAACTTTTCTCAACATGTGGTGGTTCGTGATCATCTCAAAATGGCTAAGGTCTCGTTCTCACATTCTTTTCAATATAAAAGTGGTTCGTGACCCTCTCGACATTGTCGAGGTCTCAACCTCACTTTCACCTTTTCTTTTTTTTTTCTCAAATGATGACCTCTCTTTTGGGGAATGATCCAGATGCTTGAAAATTTATTTTCTTTCTCAAACCGGACGAAATTAATGTTTCTGTCTTTACTTAACTTTTACTCTGATAATATGAAAATTTTAATTTTCAAATAATCTAATAAAATTTAAGAGGGGCAGCTGTCAACACTCAATTTTGTCCGGATAGTAATAAAATGGCTAAAAAAATTAATTAATTTCCAAAAAAACAAACAAACAAAACTAAGATAAAATAAATTCCAAAAAAAAGAATGATATAATAAATTAAATTTAGTTTGCTTTTTAAAAAAAAATGAATAAGGTTTTTGTATTAAATGGGTAAGGGGTGCAACCCATTCCCATCCCTTTGGATTACACCCCCTCTTGGGTCATTTCTCACTATTCACACCTCCTCACTTTCCTACACACCCACGAATCTCCAAGATCCTCCTGTACATTCCTGCCTTCCTCTGCATCGCTGCCTTCTGCCTTCCTCCTCACTTTCCCCTGCATCATTATCACATCCTATCATAATTGTCCCTGTAATACTTCCCACTGCAACCAATGCTACCTTATTCTAACAAAAAGCTACTTTCCCCTACGAATACAAGACCAGGTTAACACCCCAGTCCTTGGGGAGACCGCCCTTTTCACAAGAATGAACATAACCTAGGAACTCACACACAACACACGCTGCCCATTCTCCTCTATTGGGTTCCACTCCCTTCAAAGACTCTCCAACGTCTCATTGGCACCGGATACTTTGAGATACTTCTATCACGACCACGTGATTACACAGATTCTACTGTTTCTTCTTCGGAAGAACCACTAACCTACCCACATCTTCATCCCTAACTCTCACTCAAAATCACAAATACTTTACTCACGCAGTTTTTATCATCCAACTTCATTTCCTCTCATACCAGTCTCCAGCTACATAAGAAACATACACAGAATATCAAATCCTCCTCTCACTCTGAATACTCTCACCACTCAAAAACAAAAACCAAAAAAAACAACCACAAGAAGTGGCCCAGAAGTACAAGGCACAGAGAGACCAAGAACAAGGTATCAAGATTTCTTGTTTACTTGCATAATGTGTTTTTCTTTGCTTCATTATGCCATTAAGCATGTACGCCATATATTGTTATGAAATATTCCGATAACAGTTGATAGCTCTGAGTTGAGCTTTATGCTTGAACTTGTTAAGCCAAACTGCACCTTGTTTTTCATCCCGTCAGCATCTATAAAAATAATAATAATTGATAACCCAAAGCATCATTCCATTTGACATGATCACCATGCTTCCACCTCTCATGCTGCCACCATACCAACCATAAAACCTCCACGTAACTTCTCCATGCTTTCCAACCTCCACCATGAAACAACCTCCGTAAAATCTCCGCCACTGCCATGGTACTCTCCGGCGTTACTGTCATTGAACAACGCCGTCGCCTACAGTGGTAGTTCTGCAACGCCACCAGCAACTTCATAACGCCCCTTTCCTCCCTTGAAAACATTCCACTACAACCATCACAACCTCACCTCCATAAGCCACTCCAAACCACACCTCCACAAAGCCAAACGCCTTTCCAAAATGCTGCCAAAACCTCACCTCCATAAGCCACTCCAAACCGCACCTGCACAACGCCAAACGCCTTTCCAAAATACTGCCAAAACTGTACCTTCATAAGCCACTCCACCGCACCTCCACAATGTCAAACGCCTTGCCAAAACACTGCCAAATTTGCACATCCATAAGCCCACTCCACCTTTGAAACCAAACCCTACGATTTGGTTCTGTCGCCGTCAACTACCGCTCGCCACCACCCACGTAGAGCTCTTCCTTGTTCCTCCCTTACACTTTCAGTAGCCAAACCACCATGCACCCACTCGTTTTCTCTCTGTTGTTTTCTATTTAATGTCACTCTTCTTTTGTTATTTCTCTTTCTTGATTTGTATATAATTTTCGTGCATGTTGGGATTAAATGCCACTTTCATTATTATTATTTTTTTCTCTCTTATGTTCATGTGGTTGGCATTAAACGTCACCTTCTTTTTAGTTTCTCTCTCACGAGCATGGGATGACATTAAATGCCACCTTCTTTTTTCTCTCTTACGTGCATTGCATGTGGTTGGCATTAAATGCCACTCTCTTTTTTTCTTTTACCTTATTTTCTCTCTCTGTGGCTGACATTTAATGCTATCTGGTTAATGTTACTTTTTGTATGCCATTTACATCCATGTCGAGGTTGCATTCTTGCTTTTAATTAAATGTCAAAGTTGGTTAAAACATAAAGTTTTTTTTCTTTCCTATATGTTAATTGTATATACGTAGATCTCACTTTTTTTATTTATTTTCACTCTATCATATTCTATTTTCATTTATGTGGAATCCACTATATATTACATCTTTTTTTTTAATTATGATTTCATTTGAAAGACACATTAATTTTGTTTTAATCATCTCTTCATTGTTCACACATACAATATCATGACACTTTATTTTCTAAAATAAAAATATGTAACTTTAACAATAATTCTTTTTTTTAATTGTTTTCATACGATAAATAATTTCGATTAAACTTCAAATGACCGTACGCGTCATACGAGTTTTAATTCGAAAAACGTTTCGTTTAGGTAATCAAAGGACCATACGCGTCAAACGATATCTAAAACCAAATTTTATAAAAAACCATAAAAAATATAACATTTTTTAAAAGAGTCAAAAAATATCAAAATTTCAAAAAAAATAAACATATACCAAATTTTCAAAATTAAAAGATATCAAACACTTCAACCAACAAATTTTCAACAAAGAACTACGTAATCCTGATTTTTCATCCCTGATGGAAATACATAGGAGCAAGGTCAAACCTTGTCGAGCCTTAAAAAATTTAAAAAACATTTTTGTTTGTTTTTACCTTAATTTTTGTCTCATTTTTGGAATGATAAACATTTTCAAAATCGCACTCAGTTTTCTTATTTAATTAAAGGTACCGTCTTAAGACGAACATTGTGGGGGTGCTAACACCTTCCCCACACGTAACCAACTCCCGAATTCAAAATCCGGTTTCACAGACCATAGCCTTAATTTTGGTTTTTCTATAGTTTTCCTGATAAACTTTGGTGGTGACTCCTTTTCTTAAATTTTCAAACTTTTTATTTATCTTTTTTTTTTTTTGCTCGCCGTCCTCGTCATGATCTCGGTTGCGAC
>Ga0209489_103089_pt1 | contig 32903 bp, 8 predicted proteins | sample SiratrowhiteBW_FD_187527 | JGI IMG/M metagenome (GOLD analysis project Ga0209489, IMG submission 187527) | Root nodule microbial communities of legume samples collected from California, USA - Siratro white BW (SPAdes) (version 2) | ecosystem: Host-associated > Plants > Roots > Nodule | place: USA...
ATATGAGAGAGAGAATGAGAAGAGTTAGAATGAGAGGAGCTAACGTGACTCAATTATTGAAATTAAAATAACTTTTCAATATCAAATATTACTTTAAGAAACTTGTAAAATTAGTGTTAATTGAGAAATAATCTTGACTTATATAGAAAACAACCTTAATAGACATAAAAAAATATTTATTGATATTAAGTGACAAAAATCATAAACAACTTTGTCCAAACATCAATAAAAAAATTACCAAACTGATAATGTCTCAAATTTGATGGAATACCACTAAATTTAAAATAACAATATCTGATCAAAAGAAAAATATTAAAAAACATAAATTTTATAGATGAAAAAATAAGAAGAAAATCAAAATTTAAAACTCTTATCATAATATAAGAAACATTTTTTAGTTTAAATTAAATAATTCAAAACATGTTTAATTTACCGAAAAGACATTTAATGCGTGATTGAATTGCTTTTCTATTAGAGTCCCAAAAGCATGAAAAAGTGTAGTCCACCCATAACTACTATTTAATCTTATATTTAAGATAGAGCTTCATTGTTCATGAAACTCCTGCCTATAGACAAAACCCTTAAATATGTTTTGGAGTTGGGCGCCTTCTTCCTGCACCTCCATAATCTCAGCCTATACCTTTACCTTCATAGTATATATATGAAATATCTTAGAGTATAATTTTATATGCTAGTCTTGCCCTCCACCCTAGGAAATGAGATGGTGGTTCCCAAAGAGGGGACTGTGACACTTTCAGATCAATAATTAGCATTCATATCCAGTGGATCAAGGGTAGGTTCTTGAAAGAAAACTCCTGGAAAGAGAAAAGTGTACCCTTAAGTAAAAGGGTGCTCTTGGTCCTATTGTTACTGCTTCTGATTCACCTATATATTATGTTATCAAATTCAATTTCATTTATATTATTTTTGTCATTTCATCAAAAACATGTGTGTCATTTATAAAATTATGGAGGTGCAGGCTGAGATTATGAAGGAGCAGGAAGAAGGGGTTTGGATTTGGTTGTGAAATATAGACAATGCCAAATATGGGATCATGCAACCCATAAATGAAAAAAAAAAAAAAAAAAAAAAAAAAAGAACAATAAGATGAAGACTTGGTAACCATGAAAGAAAAAGAGGTGGGGAGAAGATGGGCCCAGAAACACGATAAGAGGGATGAAAGCCAATAAGTGAACATCTTCCCATCCAGATTGTATTATGAAAATATGAATTTATTTTTCCATATCATGCATTTTGAAAAGTTTTTTTTTTGACACTTTTTGAAACTATAGTATAAAAAATATTAAAAATAAATATATTATAATTTTTTTCAAAATAAGGGGTGCCATAAGAAGCTTGGAGAATGGAGGAAGAAATTAATGAGTTTGTCTATTATTTTGGTGGATCAAAAACAACTATTTTAGAAATCCAATTTTCATGGATATTATTTTTGGATACCACCTCCGTGTATTTCTTCCGCATTTCCATAAATGTCCTTTTCGGATTGCATGTTTTGGAAGTTAAAAGTGTTAGATTATATAATTTGAAGTCACTTTTTTTAAGTAAAAAATTTATGGATTACACTATTTAAAAGTTATTTTTAGTTTATCGATTTTAAAATCTAGAATTCATGTAATTTTCTCTACAGGAAAATTGGTATTTGAGGTCACCTTTAGTACTTGTGATACTTTTACTGAAAAGTTGCGATAATTTAAGAGATGACAATGGTGTTAAAAAAGAGTTTGATGTTGGTGACGATCGTCTTTTTAATAATAAATATTATTGAAAAAGATAATTACAATGATGAAATTCATTTAGATTTTGCATTCTAAAAATTAAAAATAACTTTTGAATTGTGTAACTTAAAAATAGTACAATCTAAAAGTTTTTCTAGATAGAACATGAAAGACATTTTAAACTTTCATATTGCTGAGAAGAGCAAAGTAGGAATTTTGACATTTATAGGGTGCAGAAAAAATATATGGAGGTAGAGTAAGAAATGCCTTTATTTTTTAGAATTCTCACCACTCTCTTCGGCCTATGAACCGGTGAACTAATCGACCAAGCTCCTCCTAGGATAATATATATAGGCAGACAACTGTTTTTTATTATGTACACTTCCTATAAGTAGACAAAAAAATACAATGAACCCAAGATTAAAGATAGAACTAAAATTATTAATTTTTAAAAATTAAAGAGTAAAACTATGGGAAAAAAAATAAGTAGACTAAAATCATGCTTCAAAAACTAAAGTAGACCAAAGGTACAATTTAATTACAAAAACAAATGAAAAAGGAAAGAAAATAGTTAAATATCTCAAATAGAAATTAAAAGAAATGACCATAAATAAAATTTAAAATAACAACATGATCCAATAATTTTGAGTTGAATTTAATCACATTCTTAAAAAGATTTTTTCATTAAGTAATCTAAAATTAGTTTAAGATAAATCTAAGCTAATTTTTATGTTATCCGATTCCACTTACATATAGAAAAAGTTCTACAAGTAAATACATCACATAATAAAAATAATAATTCAGTACAAAATTCCAAAATTTAAAATTTTCAAAGTTTTTTTTGTGTGAATACAGATATAGATTATTTATTTAAAACTTATTTAGTTCATATTTATCATTATTTAATTCTCATTCTTATTCTTATTATTATATATGAAATAAGTTTAATGTCCAATTATGAAATCCTTAAAAAAAATGATGAATCGAAATATATATATATATATATAAAAAGAGAGAGGGAACCGACATTATTATTTTGTAAAATTTCAATTCGTTGAAGGATATACTATTTTTAGATTTTTCTTTTTACTACACCAAATTTTAAATAGCAAAATACAAAATTTTCTATTTTAAAGTTAAAAGTTAAAACACAACAATCAAAACTAAAACTTATTCGCTCTTATCTATTGAACTAATTCTCGTAGAAAAAATCTCCTGAACTAATTTTCGAAGGTCATTATTCTAAGAGCTTAAAAACTCTTATAAAATACACCTTATATGGAAATAGACATTTATTTTTAAGTTCAAATTGAAGATTTGAAAATCCTAGTAACTGTTTTATATTCATGGAAATGAGTGATGCCACTTTCATTCATTTACGTTTTTTTTTTTTTCTCATGGTGAACAATATTTTTTTCTTATTTACTTTACAAATCATGGTTAAGCATTTTCCATCAATAATATAGAGATATAAGTGGAACGAAATAATTTGACAAGACCTTACGACAACAAAGGATAGAACCCAAAGCCACAGAGCATGTATTCCATCATTGTTTTTCCACGTTTGTTTGGGAAAAATAGTTTTTTAAGCTAGACAATAGTATATATTCATGAATCAACACACAAATATGTATAAAATATGCATTCAAAGATATCCACTAGCACACATATTCACAAAACGATGTAGGAATTTTCTGACAATGATTACCATTATAGTCCTATCTGCAAAAATATTCTCTCAAGCAGAAGCATATATCATTAGCCTGATTCTTAATTATCGGTTATTAATGGATTGTTAATTCTTTCATTCAATCCATATATAATTGAAATTTTCTCACATAAATGATAATTATTTTCACATATATACAGCGTTTCTAATTAATTAATGTACAATATAAAAATCATTAGCATTAACAAAATCAAGCTTTTAGAGTAAAAAAAATACGAAGAAGAAGCTGATTTTCAACTAAGGTTACTGGTAGGACGGTTTGGAATGAGCTTTCAGGTTTTTAATAAGATAAAATTGGATGAATCTCACTTCTTAATTAAATATAGTTCATCACATGATTAAATAAATATAAAACTACAATATATTTTACTATATACATATGTATATGTACTGTCATTGATAGGTTTAATATAACATTTCTTTTTGAAAGTCTTTCTTTCTAGTTTAGGATTATAGTCTTATTTAATCTGATTTCCTATTAAAAATAAATATAATTTATCTAAATTACTTGACTTCTTAACTAAATCAATTAAAAATAATATAAACTTTAAAAATTAAATAATATTAGTTAAGATCTAAAAGATAAAAAAATATTAATTAGGATTTATAATAAATTCTAATAGCTCTAATTTGAAGTATTGAATCAGAAAAAAAAAATATATAGTATATAATTTATAAAAAAAATACGTATTGTTATAATATATAGGATAATTGTTTTGGAACGTTTTGAATAATGTGTTGGGACGCGGCTTTACGCAGCATAAAAACTTAGGTGGTGAGAAAATGTGTGGTGACAAGTTAGCCCATAAATTCTTTGAAATGTTTTAGACATTCCAATGAACACTTACTGATAGAACTGAATCATCCATCCACAATGCGCGTCTATTCCTCACCAAAATATAAAAACTTTTTATATTTTTCTTTTTAAGAGAAAACAATACTTTGGAATGTCACATTTTTGCCAAATCAACGCACTCAAACTTTTGGAGAGTGGACGCATCTTTGCACTTCCATCATTCACCACTCATATTCTCACTCAGGCCATATGGGCTCATCAACTCATTTTGGGCTCTCACTAACGGCCCACTACATTTTCAACTTCTTCATTCTTACGTCAACACCTCGTTCTCCTCGTGTGTTTGGTAAGTAAAATAAAGGTAACCCTAAAGAAAAATTCATGCCAAGAAAAAGTAACCCTAAAGAAAAGCTTTCAGTAAGAAGTCAAAGACACGAACAAAAAAGTGACAGTTCTTTCACGAGTCTACATTTTTGTTTGCACGTCGACTGAAAAAGATGGATTTCCTTTTTATTTTTTCGATTTCCCATTTCAAATCAAATAGGATTTTCCAGCTTCTTTGAAATTGTTTTATTTGTAAAAGGAAATAGCTCATAAAAAAACTCACATGAATAATTAGATAACAAAATATATAACTAATATAGAGTAAACGGCAATTTAACACTATAATTTTTTTTGAATACAGATGGACGAAGAAGATAGATAATTTGATTAAGAGAGACAATCTTATATCAGATGAGATGGTGTACTTCATAAATCTCTATCTTGGTTTAGGACAAATTTTTTGAGTAATAAAACACTTGTTGTTATTAAGTTAATCACCAATTATTTGGATTAAATTCAAGTAATAAAAGTACTTTAGATAAAACTTTGGTGATCATTAAGACCTTCTCTACTTTCATAGATCTTGAAGAAATTTTTTTTTTTTGAAATGCAATTTGACATCAATAGGCTTAGTTATTTTATGGTAGACTTGGTTCCTAGATATTGTTTAGAATTGTGTAGAAGGGGACAATCTAGTCTTGTACTTTCAACTCTTTGGTTAGACTTTTAGCCATAAAATTTTTTTTACAACCTCTATCATGACAATATACTTTACTTCAATAGTTAACAAAGTCACTATCTTCTATAGACTGGTCTTTCAACTGATAGCAATATCATATGTATTAAACATATAGTTCCTGAGAGATTTATTGGTGTCCAAACACCATCAAAGTCCGAGTCAATAAATTAATCTTTCTATTGGAATATCTCGGGTAGACCGTCTAGCTTTACCATAAACCAAGATCCTGCCAAGTGATCCCTTCAAATAATGAAAAATCCACTTAAAGAGTTTGTCAAGGAATCCGTCCAAGATCAGACACGAATTTGCTAACAATGCTCACGTCGTAAGTTATGTTAGGGAGTATGCATAACATCCAACCATATTAGCATATGAAATGTCATCCATATAATTCTCCTACTCCACCATCTTCGGAAAGTGTTTATTACATGGTTTATAGTGAGATGGAAAAAGGTGAATACAAGTTTTAAATTTGTCATCCTAAATTTTTAAGGTCCAATTTGATTTTGATTTACAAACCAATCATACTATAATTAAGAACATGATGAGATTGGCTTGGGGTTTCTTGTTTTAAAGTTTTGAATCCAATGATACAGACTTGTGCTTTTTTTGGATTCAATGATGGATTTGAAAGAGTGGATTTGAGATGAAAGTGTGTGAAAAACTAGTTTGTTTGGATTAAGAGAAAAAATGGTGAGACTTAAAGGAAAAATTTGTGAGTGTTGTAATATGTATGATTGATATTTTTATTTTTTTAATTGATAAAATTGTAAATATTGAAAATTTACCCATGTGATTAAAGATAATTGAAGGAAATATAATTAATTTGATTGGTGTGATTGATGAATTATTATCTTCCAGTTAATAGAATTATAAGAGTATCAATTATTTTAAAATAAAAATAAAAATTAAATTATTTATTATTTTATTATAATATAAGTGAAAAAAAAAATAAAAGCTAAAGATTGGAGGTATCAAACCCATATCTCCCACATTCTTCTCATTAATTAGAGTATTCTATCATCTGACTTGCATTCCTGTTATAGTCTAATTTTAAACATTCATAATTATAAATTATAATTGATCAATGTAACTCCACAGTCAATTACCCCTCTAAAAACACATATAATTGATTACCATAATCAATTATGCTTCAAAGGCACACATGATCGAGGTTGTAGCAACGAGGGAGCAAGAAACCGCTAAAGAAAGCTTGCGTGTGTCGAGCATTCGTCCACCACAATCTCGGCTCTCGATGACCCCACTGATATTAACAAAATACTTTTACAAGAAATACGACGACAAAAAGTCAAAATGCATATGTATGGATGAAATTTATATTTTTTACCTTATCATTGTAACTTTTTTTTATTTTTCTTCATTATGGTGCACAAACGACTCTCCTATTTTCCTCAAATCTACGTATTAAAATTAGTTCATATTAATATACATGTGACCTTGTTTTTCTTTTCTCAAATACTTAAATCCTAAGTTTTAAATCCTAAAACAAATACAAATATTATTAAAGTAACATATTTTATTCAAAATTTTATTTGTTAGTGAGTTAATAAAGAAATGTAAAGCGAGAAAATTAGTTTAACAATGTGTTAGTATTATAAATTGTAAATAGACTGCGTTGCCAATTTTGGTTTTAATCTACAGGCTATTAGAAAGATAAAATAATCAAGTTCATTATATTTTGTGTGAATCTATCAGGTTCATTATATTTTGTTGTGAATCTGTGCTCGAACCAACAAATTAATCACACTGAAGCTGGTAGGTTGTTAAACATGTTTAATATTTTTGTTTACTTAATATTGCTCGAGAGTTGAATTTAACTTGAGTACAAACGTTATATAAATTCTGTTATTAAAAATCATTATCAATTTTTTTCCAATTTTTGCAATATGTATGTGTGTAATGCAATGAATCTATTTTTTTAGTAATTGTATAATCTTCATAATAATAATCCCAGTCATTAATATCGAATTATTTAATTTTTTTTCTAGTTCATTTATACTAAATCCCATGATCCACTCAAGTCAATCCGATTACCGTGTGGTTAACATTAAAATACTATTCTTTTGTATAAAGGACAATTTATGCAAATTATAGGAAAAGCCCACATGTATTATTTTTAAAGGAACAATATATAATCTTTTTGCGTTTGACAAAAACATAGTGACTAAATATAAAACATTGGCCAATCAAAACAATTCACGTATTTTCGTGTTATCATTCTTCTTAAAGTTTGACATTTTTCTAAAATAATGTTAAAATTTAACCTTGAACTGAACATGCTCTTTTCATTGGTTTGGACAACAATTTATTAATATTTGTAAATATGAATACAAGAGCATAATAATCTAATAAATGAAAAATAGATAATAATTATATAAACTTAAAATAACTAAATAATAAAAGCATGAAGTATATCTTGTGATGTGATGGAACAAGGATCTAATTCTTCACAAATGGTGAAAATTTGACACGAAGGACCTGGCCATAACCCACTAAAGCTATCCACTCAATCAACAAAGAAAAGATATATTATTCACAAAGTTTTAATCGGAAAAATACAGCACAAACGGTAAAAGGAACAGGATAAATAAAAAAGAAAAAAAAAACTTTTCTTAGCACCTCTATAATACTCCACAATCCATGTCAAAAGAAAAGTTCCCCGAATTCACTTTATTTTATGATAAAAAAAAAAAAAAAATAGAAACCCTTCCACAGGTTTAACCAGATTGGTCAGAGAGAACAAATTTTGTATAGTTGAGTCCATGTTTATCCTCACATTATAGATTATAACAACCTTTGTTTTGTTCTTATTCTTTTTCATAAAATACATTGGATATAATGCATCTGCTTTATCAACAGTAGACTCATGGAAGAGGAAAAAGATAATGAAAGGGAAGATCATAAACAAACGAGAATGCTTTTACCACGTACACTTAAAAAAAAAAAACGTACACTTAAAAAAATGAGGCATGGTCCCCTGTTTTTGTATCTTTGATTGACCATAGAATATTGTCCCCACCCTTTTGATGTAAACTGTTATATACACAACCAAACTAACCTATCATAATTTACAATTCTCTAGGAGTGTAAAATTTGAAAAAGTAAAGGAATATTTCAACAAAAGATAACATGGAATCATGAAAGAATAAGAAAAATTGATCATATGGGATACCCTTTCTCTATTTTTTGAGTTGGACATGGTACATTTCACAAGAGACTTGTATTGTCATGCACCTTCTCAATTAGTCTCAAAATATCTAAGTTATGCATTTAGAATATGTAATGGAGAGCAAGTGGAGTTTACTATGTGAATAAGGTATTCAATGACACAAGTAATAATAAGTGGAATGTAGAACGGAACCCAATACCTAATATTTTTTTGTGAACCCACAATTCATTTCTGTATATCATGCCTCCATTAACTAATTACCTCCATTAACTAATTACTTGACTAGTGATCTTGGTGGAGCAAATATGCTACGATTCGTGAAGCAATTTAGAAAATTTTGATTGCTTGTGAGAATAAGAAAATCCAGAAGTAATTATTACGGAAAATCATCTTTGGAAACTTTTCCTGAACATTTTCGGAGAAATTTTTTATTTTTTGAAAAAAAAAAAAGAGAAGTAAGTGATTGAAATGACTGGTGATATAATGTGACAAGAAGAAGAGATACTGAATATTGATGGAATGCCCATAATTAGTTGGAGTTCAAAATCATGACCAACATCTTTTAATCTATACTTTGAGTTTGTAAAATAAAGGATACATTATCATTAATTAAAAATAAGACTTGCTTAATTTTATCTTTACACTCTCTTTAGAGAGTGATCCATTTGTTTCAAGTGGAAGAAAGAATTAGAAAGCTAACTGTCCTTGTTTTTTTACATTATACATAGCAGAGATTTTTGATCGTGTAAAATTCGATCTTTATGTGAAGTGCAATTCAGGTTGTTGGTGTATGTTTGAAGATATGTGTTGCTCTCGTAGGTGCTTTCGTAGTATTGTATTAAAAAGTATAGTTGTTGAAGTTACTCTGTTGGTGAATAGATAAGTTCCCACGACTGAAAAGTGTGGAGATGAACATGATTCAAATAAAAGTCAAATGAACCATATAATGGTTATATGGGATGATCTATAATTTTATGTTCATATAATATATTGATTATAGTTATGTAATATAACAATATAAAAAATATAATAATAAATACTATTATTATTATTATTAGTTTAAATAATGATAAAATATATTAATAATATAAATAAGTTATAATAATAAAAATTTAATAATAATAATAATAAGAATTAAAATAAATGTATAAAATAATATAAAAATAATAATAAAATAATAAATATTAATTATAATAATAAAATAATCAACTTATAATAATAATAATAATCAAAATAAATGTATAAAATAATATCAATAATAATAATAATAATATTAACAATAAAATTATTTTAATTTCAATTTTATTTTATATATTTTTATAGATTTTTAGATATATTGACAGTACTAGATAGTCTGTAATTCTTTTTCAACAAGTACATGGATCGTATAAGAATAATGCCTTAATCAAAAGCAGATCGTAAATATAAATAATTATCATCAATCATTTTAAATATAAGGGTAAAATAATAATTTTACAAATTCATCAATTAAAAATCATTTTTATTTAACACATCAATAAAATCACTTAGAAAATTTTACAATTTTTTTCTTCATTTTTCTACTCTTTTTTTTTCTCTTAATTCAAACAACTTCCTCACCCTATTTGATATTCTTTTCCATATATGTAAGAATCACTTAATATCATAATCATAAGGTGATTTGATTTGGTGAGTTTTACGGTAATTGCCACCTTTCTTAGGTTTTATTCAGTTATTTACACGATTTTTAATTTAATTCAATACAAATATATCTTCTTTCAAACAATTTGCACCGTTGGTTCACACCTCACTGATAGTGAGTGAAGCATCACTTTTAACCTTGCGATTGCAGATATTTCGAGATCAAGGAACAACTACAATATTTTGAAAAAAAGTACGAACCCATTGGGATTTTGAGTTTTATCATGCAAAGTATACTTGCATGAAAAGTGTTTTTGTGTTAGGTGCAGATAAAAAATTCACAATTTTATTGAGATGATGGTGAATATTCTATCGCTTCACTTGGACTTTCACCTGTGCAGAAAGTTGGCTAGGTAACAAGGATTCAACGGGGTCATTATGGAATTTGATTAAACAAGTAGCTTCATTTGAAGGGGAATATCTCTTTCATCAACGAAGCCAAATCACATACCATGTTAAATGATTTTTCATGGGGGTGAACTTTTTAGCTAACAAATCCATGGTTATATTCTCACGTGGATTTTAGGATTTAGGCAAGAGTTCACTAACAAAGAAGTTTTTAGTTTTCATAAAATATAAATCAACAATAATAGATTTTTAACTTTTTCTTTATTCTGGGTTTACTCACGTTGGGTTTAGTAGAATTTGATCAAATCTATTATTCAACTAATTAACAAAATATTGAGTTGGGTTTTTGCATGTTTTAAAATTTTGATTTTTTTTAATTATAATTTTCAAATATTAATCTAATTAAAAAAATACAATATATACAAAAGTTAATTAGTCAATAAATCAAGTAATAACAATTTTTTTAAAATTAATTTAAAATATAAAAACGTATAACACTAAAATGTAAAATATAAGAATGAATATGAATCTGAGATTGGATATCAAGTCACTCATGATAAAATCACCACTCAAACTTGTAACAGTAGATTAGTTTGATTTTAATTAGTCACATTTTTAATCCAATCATAATAAAACTCAATCCAGTGTAATTGAGTTAGATAGAGTCCATTTAAGTTATTGAATAATCTATCTCTACCTTTTATTTCTATGATTTAATTATAACATTTTAAATAATGATATTTTTTTATTATATGATTGACAAATTAAGGAGACTAGCTATACTGTAAACTTTGTTTTGGAATTAAAATTATTCTTTAATGGCTATATTAGTGGATTTTTGTTATATTAAGTTTGATACTATATGTAGTTTATTTAAGAAAACTTTAAGTATATTATCATTAACGAATTTTTCTAGAACAATTTGGGTCCATAGAATACTACAGAAACAATAATAAATTGGAAAAAGAAACACATTCAAGGGGCTGTGAATCAGATATTAACATCAATATAACAAAATGTATGTAAGATCCATTAACCATGTTTTAGGACATGGTCAATGATTTGAACGGTTAGAAGTAAATCACTCTTGTTCATCCCATAATGTTTTCCATTCTAGAAAACAGTTTTCAGCTGCCAATTCTTAGACTTAGTGCCCTTTATATTCTATATAAACCCAACATTACACATACAGGCAAAAATCTAAAATTAAAGTTCCACCAATTTGAAGAGATAAAAAGGTTAGTAAAAAAAAAAAAACTGAGATTTGTAGATTAGTCTACCTAACAGACAGACTTAGGACCAATCTAAGACAAGGCTATTTGCCAGCACGAAGACCACAACTTTGGGCCCTCCACAACAATGGCGAAAGGTGTGAGAATCAATAGAGACAGTATGCAAAGACAAGCACAGTAATTCATTCTACTAATAGACTTTCCTTTCATTCCCTTCTTTGAGAATGTATTCCCAAATACAAAGGTCAAGTTGGATATTTTAGCCCCCATAAATTCTCAAACATGTCAAAAAGTCATTTTAGAGTATCAAACTCTCACAAACATTTTTGATTAACATCTTATAAACTTTGTCTATTAGAAGATAACATAAACACTATTAGTCACTTTAGTTTTACCAATCGTATTAAAATTTGGTATTAGTTTTCTGTTACATGTAAGTTTAAAGAGGAAAATATGTGATTTAGTTTAGGTGTCAACTGTTTTTTATCCTCATAAATTCTCTTGTTTGTACACTTTCTTCAGTCATAAAAATAAAATGAGTGATTTTTATGTTTTCACTCTATTGAATGTTCATGTTAATATGGTACCAAAACAGTATTTAAATCTATGGTAACCTTAAATCTTCCCCTCCTCTCTCAAGTCTTCTGCTTTTCTAAGCTTACTTTATGAAAATCAACATGTCCATGCTCAAGAGACAAATGTTTTTCCTAAGCCTCTCATTATAAGAGACAAACTTAAGGTGGTTGAGTTTTTTTTTTTTTTTTTTTTTTTTTTTTTTTTTTTTTTTTTAATTTCTGAAAGAGAAACTTAAAGTTGTTGAGTCTCTCAAAACTCAAATATCATGAGAGGTGTGAATATTGTGTATACAATAAGTAGAAAAATTGATTATAGATACTAGTTTTGGTTGTTACATAATAGTTATTTTTAGTTAATTCTGGTAAGCCGGTTTATCTATCCCTATAATATATATATATATATATATATATATATATATATATATATATATATATATATATATATATATATATATATATATATATATATATCTTTTTCCGATAAAAAGAAATAAAATCATCTTAATGATTTATTTATTTTTTCTTTTCAAGGTCTCTTCTAATAAACACATTTTGATGGTAACTTTCAATTTTAATTTTTAAAGATTAAAATAGTGAATTTCTTTGGTTATTGAATTTCTTGTATACCATCACTTCTATGTCCAGTTCTTTTTTTTTTATCTCATCTTTTCAAATTAAATTATTTTTAAATATTTGACAAAGATAATTCCATTTAAACAAAGTTAAATAAGTTAGATTTGTAATTTTTTATAAAAGAAAGAAATCAATGTTTTATAATTACTTCTTAACTATTATTTCTTAATCATTTCACTATATTAATTTAAGTAATTATTATTTTTTCCTTCTTTCTTCTCATATCCTCTTTTTTCTTTCTTCTATTTTTCTTAATTCTTCTTCACTTTTTTAACTTTACAATTTGTTTATTTGTTTTTCTTAGTGTTTTCTCTCTTGTTTATTTAAAAAAATTATTATAATCCTTGTATATGAATTTTCGTGGATCAAGTCAATTGTAATCACAGTTAGTGTATTAACTATGATTTTGATATCAAGAAGTAATTATTTTTTATTGATGTTTGTCAAATCTATGAGGTTGTTTCAATACCTATCATAGTCAAGATTGGTTTGGTTATGAATATAGTAATGATGAATTATCTTATTTTTCATATTGAAGATATTACGGATTAAACTAAACGTAGTGTGGATCAGTGTTAATTAAAAGCGAAGAGGAATATTGAAACCGTGAAAATTTCAACCCTTATCATGGCCTTGTTGTTTTCGTATTAAGTCATTGTCTTCGTCTAGTTTGTAAGGTAATTATCATCTATCTAACTTTGTGTTGATAGGAGTAATAAACAAATTTAGAATAAAAGAAGAAGAAAGAAGACACAATGAAAAGTAAACTTATTTAGGATGATTATAAATAGACTGAAAGTAAATAACAACCTTATTATCCACTTAATGTATTAATAAATCTATTGTTATTGTATTAGATTCCAGTAGGAACAAATATTTTGTAGTAAATTAACTCCTTAATTAAAACCTGCATAAAAATCAAATACTGACCTTATTATAGAAAAATTAACACAAGTTTATATATATTGACTTGATTAAAAAGCGGAGTAAGTTGATTGTGAAGTTTATATATAATCAAATATTGGGATTGAATTATATATTTAACTTTCAGATTTCCACATACTAAACCAATTAATAAGAATCTAATAATAATCTATCAATTCTTTGATTAATTTCATTTGATTCATGCATTAAGAAGAAAACAGTTATAATAAAAAACATCAACTTTGTTTAAATCCGTTATAAATTTTGTATGGTTTAACTTAATTTAGAAAAAAAAGATATTTTTTAAAGCATTCTAGTTCTAAAAACTAGAATATAGATTCCTCTACAAGCATTAAGCATAAAAATAAATCAAGAATTAAAAAACAAAATATACTTATATATAAATCAAAAAGTTACATAAAAAAAATCCAAAATCATTCAATCCCAACTTAGAAAAAGATTATCTACTCATTATGAATAGGATAATTTCCATATATAATAATAAACAAAAGGAATAACATGACTAATGTATCTCTCTTCCAAGTAATTGTCCAATTCTTTCTCCTCAATGCTTTGCTAACAAACTTTGAAATGTTTTCTGCCTTCAATTTGTTTAACGCCAGCTCCCTGCACTTAGCAGGTCCTTCCTGCACTCAACGAATCCCTCCTGCACTGGTTTCTTTTGTTCACAAAAAGGATATTCAACAAACAAGAGTTGAGTGCGTAAATAAAAAATAGGTCATTGTATCTTTTGCACTTATCACCTACAAATGCTAATAAATACAATTGAACTTTTTTTTATATCATTACAATAAAAATAACTTACTATATGTTCACATCACTCTCAAAAATAACAGTGTACATTCTTTCTACTCAAATATTTTTTAATTCTTAAAAAAAGACTTTCAATCTAAACCCGAAAGATGTAATAGAATCCAAATTCAACTCAAATATCATGAGCTCAATAAATAAATAAAACTTCCAAAATCAATAAATTTTCAAAGCACCAAAATAGTAAACATGTTTAACCAAAAGTATTAAGAGATATAAGAATTAAAAAGACACTTTAAAAAGACTAACACATAAATTTAAACAATATATTCAGAAAAATTATAAATCAATGAAATGATTATAAAAATCAAATTGTAAAAAATGAATCAAAGACTATTTTAGATGAGTGAAATTAATTTAAACATCCAATAAAAAATTGAATTAAAAATTAAATTTAAGTTTGAAAATAAATATAAAATACGGAAAATTAATCTTTTTTATTTATTTATTATGAAAGAAAATTAATTAAATATTCACCTACTTTTAGACAATTTGTTTAATCTGTGATTTAATTCAACCTTAAACAAACAAGAATTACAACAATTTAACTTCCAGTATCATAAACAAAATTAAAGAATTGAAAACTTAAAAAAAAAACATGTTCTAAGAAAAATTAAAATAAAAGACTCACCATATTCAGTATTAACTCTAACCCAGATTTGAACCAAACGAAGTAAGGTGCTTCAATCTGAATAAAGTCACTGAACAGAGAAAAGAAGAAATGCACTTCATTCCTCAAAATTTCACCTTTCTAATAATACTTGCATGAATCTGCCAGTTCTTTGCAATCAATATTTCAACAAACTGTAAGTCACTGCACAGCTTCAGAATTCTCCATTGAATGAAATTTGCAGAGCAGGTTCACAAATTACAATTTGATTTAGGCTTATTCGATTTCTAATAAAGTTTCCGAAAGTGTTAGGGAAATATCAGAACAAACTTTAATGCCAAATGGTGATTGCCTGATAATGGAATAAGGAGAAATATCATTTTAGACCAATCACAGGGAACAATTAAAAAGAAAAGTAAAAATTGTTGAAAAAGATTAAAAGATGTCATAGTTAAGAATGGCAAGATTCTTCACTTTGATTTAGTAATTTCAATATAAGAATCAACATTTATTTATAATAATTTAAAAGAATTTCTACCATAAAGTAAATTTTTATTTTAAAATATAAGTCTAAACTTTTTATAAAATTTAAAAAAAGCCTATTTATATGCTTATCCAATTAAAAGAGTTTATGTAATGAACTATCTAATTAGCTTAATAATAATTAAGGTCTATAGAAAATTTCTAATTATAAAAAAACATAAAAATAAATATAAATGTAAAATATAACAATCATATGTCTTCATTTTGGTCTATCATGAATTAATTCAAGAATTTATAAATATATTAATTTATAATTTTATTTACTCTATTCCATCAATCAAATTATTTATAATTTTTTTATTTGTTACTTTATTTTTCTTAATTCAATTCACTCCACTGTTTTTTTTTTATATTTTTCTTTTCTTTTCCTTTCCTTTTTTTCATCTTTTCATTATATACTCAGTGATCCAATCAAATATTGCAACGTAGGCACCACGGTCAACCACAAACAACTGATTAGTCTCCTCTTTAAAAACAAAGCTTGGGCATGATACATAATATCAATATTGGGACACACTCTCCCAAGGAAATTTATAATATAATAATGTATGTAAGTGTCTTTTAAGTTAAAATGTAAAACAAAAATATAATTAAAATATTATTAAATGTTCTCATTATGTTTATGGTGGTTAAAATATCAGCTACTGAGAGTAAATAGGTGCAAAACTTTTGGTAATGTCAATATATTTTTAATGATGAGAACTTGTTCTAATCTGTTTAAAGAAACTAAAAAAAGGAAATTATAAGTTGGATGTGAGCACTAAAAATGCATTTGTTCGTTTCCATCTTTGCTTTTGATATTGAAGTGGGATATATCTTTGTAATCGGCTAGGATTGGAATCCATGAGAAAGATGTGGATCACACACACTCTCCCTCAACAAAATTATTATTTTCCTCCAAAAGAAAGCGTAATCGCATCAACACTCATACATACGGTGATTAGTATCAGATGCACCTCATCATTCTACATGCTGTACACTACCAAAGCGTATACCAGAACAGAAAGAGAATGCATTCTTTTATTAAAATATCACTGTCAAAAGATGATGCATTTTTAAAAAAAAATCACCATTATCACAACAAGATTTTATATGAGTCGTCATCACTCATACTGTGTCTTATTATCCATTTTAATTATACATGAAAATATATAGCAGTATCTTTAAGCTTAATTTATTTATGGTTTGTTTGAAAAAACCAAAAACTAATGATAAAGAATGTATGCATGAATGATTATATGATGAGGAGGAGTACATTGTTACAGGTGCTGGGAGAGTATAAAGTACACATGCACTGATGTTATTCTTTGATGAGGCAGTGGTAGTGGAGTATAAACGTAAAGCCTCTTTACCAAAGATGTTCACTTCTCCCAGCAGTACTTCACCAAGAACCTGCTTTTTCATCATCAAGCCTTGTCACTGCTTCTCTCAGTGATCCACTCAACCATTCCATATCTTATATACATCTCTTACACCTTCTTCTTCCCTCAACCTTTACACTAACCACAATCACTTCTCCTTTTTTCTTCTCTCAAAATGAACCACCATCCCTTCATCACCCTCTTCTTCACTATACTAATAGTTTCCTCCACCACCACCCTCTCACTCTCCCAGGTTATCATCACTAGTAGCAGCACCAAGAACCAGTCACAGTTTTTCTTTCTCATGAAGATGTCTCTCTCCGGGAAGTACCCTATGAATTGGGACGCTGGGAAACCCGTGTGCAGCTTCACCGGAGTTACCTGCAACACCAAAGGTGACGTTATCAGCCTCGACCTTTCGGGTTGGTCATCACTTTCTGGAAAGTTCCCATCAGATACATGCTCTTACCTCCCAGAGCTACGTGCTCTTCGCCTCGGCTACACCAGGTTCAAGTTCAACGTAGACACCATCCTCAACTGTTCCCACTTGGAAGAGCTTAACATGAACCACATGTTCCAGACCGGCAAGCTCCCAGATTTCTCTCCCTTGAAAAATCTCAGGATTCTCGACTTGTCCTACAACGTCTTCACAGGGCAGTTCCCCATGTCAGTGTTCAACCTCACCAACCTCGAGGTGCTAAACTTCAACGAAAACGGAGGCTTCAACCTGTGGCAGTTACCTGCGGATATTGACAGGTTGAAGAACCTCAAGTCCATGGTGCTAACCACGTGCATGTTGCATGGCCAAATCCCTGCATCCATAGGGAACATAACTTCCCTCGTTGATCTTGAGCTGAGTGGGAATTTCCTCACGGGACAAATTCCAAAGGAGCTTGGTCAGCTGAGGAACCTTCAGCAGCTTGAGCTTTACTATAACTACCATCTCGTTGGGAACATTCCAGAGGAGTTGGGGAACCTCACGGAGCTCGTGGATTTGGATATGTCGGTGAACAAGTTCACTGGGAGTATCCCTGCGTCGGTGTGTAGGCTTCCCAAGCTTCAAGTCTTGCAGCTCTACAACAACAGCCTCACCGGAGAAATCCCAGGTGCGATTGAAAACTCAACAGCTTTAAGAATGCTGTCTCTCTACGACAACTTCCTTGTAGGACAGGTTCCCAAGAAACTGGGACAGTTCTCTGGAATGTTAGTTCTTGACTTGTCGGAGAACAAACTTTCTGGTCCGTTGCCGAGCGAGGTTTGCAAGGGTGGTACGCTAGAGTACTTTCTCGTTCTGGATAACATGTTTTCTGGAGAGATACCGAAGAGTTATGCGAACTGCATGATGCTGTTGAGGTTTAGAGTGAGTAACAACCGTTTGGAGGGTTCCATTCCCGCGGGACTCCTTGGTTTACCACACGTTTCGATCATTGATTTGAGTAACAATAACTTGAATGGTCCGATTCCTGAGATTAACGGGAACTCTAGAAATCTGTCTGAACTGTTTCTTCAGAGGAACAAAATTTCAGGTGTCATAACTCCCACAATATCCCGAGCCATAAGCCTGGTCAAAATAGATTTCAGTTACAACCTTCTATCTGGTTCAATCCCTTCGGAAATAGGCAACCTCAGAAAGCTCAATTTGCTTATGTTGCAAGGGAACAAGCTGAGTTCTTCCATCCCCGGCTCACTCTCTTCATTGGAGTCTCTCAACCTTCTTGATCTCTCCAACAATCTTTTAACTGGGAGCATCCCTGAAAGCCTCTCTGTGCTGCTACCAAACTCTATTAACTTCTCGCACAACATGCTTTCGGGTCCAATTCCTCCCCAACTGATCAAAGGAGGGTTGGTGGAAAGTTTTGCAGGGAATCCTGGATTGTGTGTGCTACCTGTGCATGCCAATTCATCGGATCAAAACTTCCCCATATGTGCAAGCGCCTACAAGAGCAAGAGGATCAACACCATCTGGATAGCTGGGGTGTCAGTGGTTTTGATCTTTATCGGGTCTGCCCTGTTTCTCAAACGTAGGTGCAGCAAAGACACTGCCGCAGTGGAACATGAGGAGACACTGTCTTCTTCGTTCTTCTCTTATGACGTTAAGAGCTTCCACAAGATCTCTTTCGACCAAAAGGAGATCATTGAGTCCTTGGTGGACAAGAACATAATGGGGCATGGAGGGTCTGGGACAGTGTACAAGATTGTTTTGAAAAGTGGTGATACTGTCGCTGTGAAGAGGCTGTGGAGTCTCAAGTCCAAGGATTCGACTCCAGAGGATCGGTTGTTTGTAGATAAGGCATTGAAGGCAGAGGTGGAGACCTTGGGAAGCATAAGACACAAGAACATAGTGAAACTATACTGCTGCTTCTCCAGTTTCGACTGCAGCTTGTTGGTTTATGAGTACATGCCAAAAGGTAACCTTTGGGATTCCCTGCACAAGGATTCGAACCTTTTGGATTGGCCTACTCGTTATAGAATTGCACTGGGGATTGCACAGGGTTTAGCATACCTTCACCATGATTTGCTTCTTCCTATTATCCATCGAGACATCAAGTCAACCAATATCCTGCTGGATGTTGATTACCAGCCCAGGGTTGCAGACTTTGGGATTGCCAAGGTTTTGCAAGCAAGAGGAGTGAAGGATTCCACCACAACTGTCATTGCAGGAACATATGGTTACTTAGCCCCAGGTAGTTTCTTTCTCCCACAAAACTCATTTATAATCATCATTTAAATCTCCTGAAACAATTCATTTATGCAAACTACCATCATACGTTTTCCTTAACTGATAGAGCAAATAGTATATGAAAAGGAGTTTCTATGCACCAGAAATCATTCAGTATAGTAAATTTGTTGAGTTTTACAATAACTGCCATCAAAATTGAACTTAATATGATTTCTGATCAGTTAGTTGACAAAGTAACAACTTTTGCAGTGCACAAAAATAAAACTCCTGATAAATGATTAAGAATACATTGACTGTGAGCGTTCAGGCAAAGTACTGCTTGGATATTCTCATGTACTGATTACTGAATGATGCCTTTTTACCATGTAAATAATTGAGGTGCAGGATAAGAATGTTAAAATAATAGTACTTTGTACCAAAAAAACACAGGTGGTACTTGGGGGTTTGACAATTAGTCATGTGTTAACTTCCCTATCATCTTTTTGGTGTTCCCAATGCTGAATATTATTTTGGGCATGTTTATATGGCTGTCACAGAATTTGCATATTCGTCAAGGGCCACCACCAAGTGCGACGTCTACAGTTTTGGGGTGATTTTGATGGAACTGCTAACTGGGAAGAAGCCCGTGGAGGCAGAGTTCGGAGAGAACAGAAATATCGTTTTCTGGGTTTCCAACAAAGTAGAAGGGAAGGAGGGGGCAAGACCAAGTGAGGTGTTTGACCCGAGGCTATCATGTTCATTCAAGGATGACATGATCAAAGTGTTGCGGGTTGCTATTCGCTGCACCTACAAAGCCCCAACAAGTAGACCAACCATGAAAGAGGTTGTTCAGCTTCTGATTGAGGTAGAGCCACGCGGTTCCGATTCTTGCAAGTTGTCAACCAAAGACGTATCAAATGTCACCGTAGTAAAGAAACCATATTAATTATAATTTGAGTAGCTTAAAGGGTAAGGAAGGAGCATGTGACAACTAAAGATAAGGAGTCTCTCTATAGATGTAACGAAACTGAGGGATTCACCAAATTAGTATAATCTTTTTTTTCTTCTAGACAAGTAATTTGTAGATTCTATCTTTGACGATGAGACTTCTCTCTGTATGCTCCCTTTTACTGTCTTTGAGTTTTGACATTATGTAAAAATTTGAAGCTAGATTGCTATCCAAGCTTTAAGGTAATGTACAGTATCTATATTTCAGACACTCCCCACTTGGAAAGCATTTGCCAACTTGTTTTGTGGAATTTGGGTTTTTTTCTCTTGTATCAACACTTTTATTTTGAGCGATGCAAGATGGCTCCAAAAAAAGGAGCATATATGTTGTGATTGTGAGGACTGGAAGGTCGTGATTCGCAAAGAGCTCCTTTTTGATATTTTACATAAAAAAATCAAAATGGGTTCCAGATTCTGAATACAATATTGTGGCATTATTTGTATGTGGAGGGTCCCTCTGCCAAAGCTATCCACTGGAAAATAAAGATGAATGGAATGATTGATTGATGAGAGCATCTTGTTGCCATTTTAGCCAGTGAAAGAGAAGAAAGCAGCACCATTAAGCTTTTCCTTTTTCCTCTTGAATCCTTTTCACGTAGAGATAGATGTTTTGTTAGAATGAGGCCATGGGGAATAGAGGCATCAACCATGTTTAACCGTCGGAAGTGAGCCATGAACCCCCACTTCCAATGTGAAAGTTGAATCCCCCTTTAGCCTTCAATTTATCACAAGATTTTTTTAGGTGACAGAAATTTTGTAAACACCTCTCTATGCTAGGACAGTACTACAATATTAAAGATCAAACAATAGTATACTAAGATGCTAAGAAGAGGAAAAACCAATCAAAATCATAACCATGTTTCAAGTATATGTTGCTGATACAACAAGATCACCATATTTATTTAGTTACCAGAAACAATCAGGAAGATAATAACAATACAAAGAAAATGTTATCATTCTCTCTAAAGGCAAAAACTATATAGGCAGCAGAAAATCAGTGGCACATGCTTGCTACCTTGTGAGCAAAAAAATGTATGCAGAGGGAGTCACACGTGTGCGTACAATTATATGATATGTCTGAGTTTCTGTACATTCATGTGCTTTATGAGTGGATGGCGGGGTCGCCCCAGAAGAATGAGATTCACAAACGCAACATTTCTTTAGGCTTGGTGGAGAGGCCATAAAGCAAAAAAGTTAGAAGGTTCGGTAAGAATAGTTTTCTTAGACAAAAAAGACACAAGGCATCAACTTCCAAAGCATGCTTGGCTGTGAGAGGAAGCTAAATTGAGGACAGGTATGTTCTCTCCTTAAGTACAATAGGAACCAAAGGAGTTCAGATGAGACACTGGGATACCCTGCACCAGATTTAATTATCACTGCATATTCTATTGATTTATGGACAATAACCCCTCACAAAAGTCAGAAGCGTGTATACATTTATATATATTCCAAATATCTACTCTTGTCTTGTCTCGTCTCATCAACAGTCCCAAAAGGGTGGAAAAACATGACTTTCACTGACTCAATCAAAAGTAATTGATGTTTGCAAGAACACAACATACCTGTTTCGTACACCAAGGAATTCTTAAGTATGAATTTAACTCAGATGCCCCAGTGTAAAATGCCAAACTCATAACGAATTGGTAACTGTGCAGCATTACCAGACAAGCCAAAATGATGCACTATAAAGGCAATAATTGTCAACCCGACCAGTAACACAAAAATATTACACTTGCATTACACCCATCACATTATCTGTTAACATAATGAGTGTACCCCACCAGGGTCTAAAATCCTAGTTAGCAGGACAAGTCTGATATAGCCTTAGCTCAAAATAATTTCAAGTTTCAATGGGTGATTGATCAATTTGTCGTTGTTGACATCATTGGGAACATTGCCAACTTAGGCACTTCACAATTTGTATATGCCAATTGTGTGCTCACCTCTTATCTTTGAAGAGAAAACTAGTGGCGCACCCACGTCTCAAGAGTGTTTAAAATGGGTCTAAAATCATTTCCCTCTATCTTTTTGTCTCAGTTGAAAATTCTCAAAATAACGTTCATTGAGAGGTTGTGTTTTTTAATCAAATGGAACAGTTTCTGTCACTTGTCAAGAATTGTCCTGTTCCGTGCTAAAAAAAGGTCAAACACTCTAATGCACTATTGACCAATATTTTGTTTCTATTACCACGAAAAATCATGCATCAAATTTTCTGCTTCTATTAGGTTAGGGCTCCTTCAATCCCAATGGCACCCAATTTTTCTTCCAATTCAATCTCAAAAATTATTGAGTACTTGAAGATGATGTTCCTATTATTAGCAGATTGCCACTGTGAGCATTGAGGAGGGGAATACCTTTTTCTTTTAGGCTTCTGGGCAGTCTTTGGGCTAACAAATTGATATTATAGCCCAACTGTCCCCGGAAGGTTTTTGGGCCCGGTCCAGGTTTACAAGTTCAGGGCCCAGTCAATATTCTAGTGGGGTCAATTACTTCCTGCACCTCCACATTTGCTGTACCTCTGCATTTGCTTCCTTCCTGTACCCATCAGTTTTTTGTAATTTCACAAATGTTCTTGTCAGAATATATAAAAAAAGAATTAAGGTTTGTTGTGGTTTTGTGAAAACGGATAAGAGTGTTGGTGGGTGATGGCATTGAAAGACAACGGTGACGAAGGGTAAAGGCGAAGTAGCGGGGTGACGCGAAAGAGCAGGGCAACGATGGAGGAGCATTGGAAAAACTTGGAGTAGCAAAGAGTTTTGAGAGTTTGATCGGAAATTTTCGTAAAACATTGGTTTGATTTGAGTGTATGTATAGTTTGAGAGATTTAGTTGGGTGGTATTGGTTTGATTTTGTGAAGCATTGCAAATTTCGAAAGAGGTTGTTGTGAGGTGCAACGAGAGAGGTGGGTTTTTTTTGTCTTTTGTGAAAATCGTTTTTCGTAGTATAGTTTTTTTTTAAAAGTATGATTCATTAGGGAAAATCTTTTCCGTAAGGCATTTCTTGAAAAGCTTACGGAAAAGCCTTATGGAAAACCTTTTTTTTTTAAGTTTTATGAAAACCTTTTATATAAAAGCTTTATAGAAAAGCTTTTCTGTAAAATCCTTATGAAAAAGGTTTCCTGTAATGAACCATATTTTTGAAAAAAAATTATATTACGAAAAATGTTTTTTAAAAATCTTACAGCAAACGATTTCCGCAATAGAAAAAAAAACCCACCCCTCTGTTAAGACTTTATTCGGCAAGTATACCAAGTCACAAATAATATAGTGAGTTAAGTAAAGATGTCGATTCCTCAAGAAACAGTTCTGTTTTAGATTTTAAATTCACGACTCACTAAACAAATAAAAGTTTCAGGATGATAAGATAATAATTTGAGTCAAGAAACATAAAAGAACAATTAAAAATAAGTAACAATTATAAAAAGGAGTTTGCAAGATCTATAAGGACTTTGAGATTGAATTTCATCTATCTCCCTCGTTCATATTTTGGATTTGATAAAAAAAATACAATATCCGTAACTACTCACAATTGATGCACATATAAAAATTATTCACACTGATTCATCTTATATGAAATTCATAAGGAAATTTCCTAAACACTATCCCTCAGCTATTTAGTAAATTACCCAGTATTAAGAACAGATGATATACACAATCAATACATCGAAACCTATCCCTAGTACCAATATATTGAGTATTTTCATCTAGGTCAGAAACTCAAAAGTACTTCCCAGTTAAATTTAAGAATCAAAATTAATACTCTATTGATAAGATAAAATCTAGCATTAAGCACAAGATGGAAATACCAATTGAGTAAAAACTGAATATTATATATAAAAATCACCAAAATATGAATGAGTTCAAATGATTACATTTAATCCCAAAGATGAAGAATTAGTTACCCATGGTAGCCATTACAACCCAATGAAAGGAAGATTGCAAGAGGAGAAGAAAATCTTGATTCTAGTCGTCTACCTCCGTCCTCTAGGTCTTGATGCCTTCCAAAACCCTAAAAATCTCCTTTTAAACTTGGTTTTGGGCGTAGGTTAAGTGACTTTTCTCTTGGGCTTTTTTCTATTTTAAACATTTTATTTATTTTCTTCATGAATCTTCCAATCTATCATTTTCTTCATTCTTTTATACTTGAAATTTTACAATAATTGAGATTAAATGATTTCCTTTAACTCAGGACTCAAAATATCAATTTAAATCCAAAAACTCTAAAATTAGAAGTAATTATTATTTTAAATAACACTTAAATCCACAAGTACTTAATATTTGTCATGTAGAAAACCACTCAAAATTGGTACTTATCACCCTCCCGTCGCACCTCACGACAACCTCTTTCGAAATTTGCAATACTTCATGAAATCAAACTAATACCAAATCAAAATCACTCAACCAAATCAATTAAACCCATCAAACTATACATATATTCAAATCAAACCAATGCTTCACGAAAATTTCCAATCCAACTCTCAAAATATCTATGATACTCCAAATTTCTTCGGTGTTCCTCCGCCACTCTTCCACCGTCACCCTGCTCCTCCGCGTCATCTTGCTTTTTCGCCTTCACTCTTCATCGTTGTAGTCCTTCAATATCGTTATTGTCCTTCAATATCGTTGCCATTGTTGTTGGTAACTCCTCCGTCGTCACCCATCAACACTCTTCTCTATTTTTACAAAACTATAGCGAATCACATTTCTCTCTTTGTATATTTTGACAAGGACATTTATAAATGTGGATGCAGGAAGCAAATGTGGGGGTGGAAGAAGCAATTGTCTATAATAGGTTTACCTTGTTTCATTCGTAGATATTATCGCAATAATTGCAAGATTAATATTTTAAGAATTTTGTATTGAATAATTCATTTGTAATACATTTGTCAGTATATGATTTGATCAATTTTAGGCTTCTTTTTAACTCCTTTAATAAAATTTTCATATACAAATTCCAAAATAAAGGATTTTATTATATATAGATAACTTTTATTCATAAAAACCTCTCTCATTAGACGTCTTTTAGTTCTTAAATTCTGTAAATTAAGATTGGTTTAGAGGAATAACTTAACGAAATATTTATTTAATGAGCTTTTATTAGATGAGAGTTCATTCTTGAGTTCAAGATTTTCCACTAAGATTATTAAAATAAACTCGTACGAATGTTATTAATAATCTAAATAAATACTTTCTTAATCAAGTTTATATTAAAATTAAATTCGTTATTTAAAACTTTTTAAATAGTTTTTTTAAAGTCTAAATTTAATAATTAAGATATTGAGATTTATTATAGAAAAAAAGGTATTTTCCATTGTCTAATGTTTTTTTTTTCATATTTGACAAATATGTTGCATCTTGTTTAAGATAAAAAAAATGATAATAACTATTTACACAATTTTGTTATAAAATTTGTATTTTTATGTTTCCTTAGAAATATTAAACAAAGGACTTATCAAAATTTAAATTTATGGATCGCACTAGCAATTAAAATGCTACTGTACTAATATTTTGTAGGGAATAACTTGATTGCTTTTAATAATTTTACTCAACTTCAATAAAGTAAGTCCAACTCATAAATAATTGAGAATGCCTATGAAGAGAAACCTTGTCACAATATATTATGTAAAAACTTTAGACAATATCCCTTTTTCCCTATCAAGGTTGCCATTGTATTTAGCATATGCCAAAAAAATAATTTAAAATATTATAACTCTCTTTTCCTCTTGTTTGTTGCTAAGCCACCGTAGTAATAAACCAAGAAATAAAATGAAAGTTTGCACATTAGTTATATGATTAGTATTTTTTTTTTTCAAATCTCAATCTTTGATTACCATTTAATCCAATTATACACATTACGTTTATTTTCTGGCTTAAACTTGTGCTTTTTTTAATCTAAAATTGAACTGAACTAAAAAAAAATTCGTACAGTGTAACACTTCATTTTATTCAAATTGATTATTATTTGATTAAGAAAAAATAAATTCGTTTCTTGACGGAAAATTAGAAGGCAAATTTTAATAGATGTCAAATAATTTATTTTAAAAATATTTTTTTTTTCTATATGACATACTCTTTTATTGTTATCAAACTTGTCAGATAATTTTAATATTAGCATTAAAAAATTCAGCTAATCGGAAATTAAATACTTCATCCATTGATTAAAAAACCTCTATTTCATATTGATAGTGGTTTGAGCGTAAAAAAACACATATTTCAGTTATCAGTGGAACATTAGAGTCTCTCTCTTCCTATTTTGTCCCAGAATAAATACTAGGCTAAATTATACCATTTTTAAAAATATATAAATAATGATTTTGGTTTTTCTACCTTTTTTCTTGCCGTTTTAATCTCTAAAAAATAAAAAATTGCAATTTAAGTCCAATTCTCATTTCTGTATATGTTTTTATTTACTTCAGTTTGATCCAATTAAATTTTAAACCTAATAGTTCATTTAAGGTATCGTCATAGAATAATGTGACAAACAAAAAAATATTGAAAAATAAACATGCAAATTTAAAGATTAAACAGGAGTTGTAGATTTTCTAAAATTTAAAGATTGACAAGAGAAAATAAAATAAAAGAAGACTAGAACCATGGAATTAGAAATTAAAGGGGACAAATTATAATTAAACTTAAATATTATTATGCAAATGTTAACAAGTGCCAAATGACACTTGTTAAGAAATTAAAAGAAAGAAAATGTATGAGAGGGTGGAGAAAAATGTTTCACAGGAGCATTAGCATTTGGTTGAAAAACATAAATCATTTTGTTAATTGGCACATTTATTGAAAGTTATTGTAAAGTTAAGCAAATTTATTATTTTTTAAATTAAACAATTAAAACTGGGATCTGGACAAAAAAAAAAGTAGTGGAGAGGCAGTAGTAGATGATTCAAATGCCTTTTTCGTAGACAACATTATTGATTCTTATTTAAGTCGCTGTAAGCACTTAAATAAGTTTTCACGTTCCATCTTTTCACTTTGGTCCACAACATGCATAATACACACAACAAAAAATGCTACCGACAAAATCTTTAATAAAAAAATGCATTTAAAATTATTGTTAACATGTCTATTGTACAATAACGAGGCAGATGTTAGTAAATGTTGATGAGAAATTAATTAAAGATATACAGAAAATACACCTAAAATGTTAATTATGATAGAAAAATTTAATTAATTAAAATTAATTAATAATCCTTTAATTATATAATCTTTAATAATTTTATTATTATTAATATTCCAATACCTTTCATTTTGGAAAATATAATTGTAAAGGACACAATGAACTAACCTCATCATTTACTATTTTTTTCAAAGAAAGGATTCGAACTTCAATAATAAAAAATTTACAATAACTCACACTGTTGAGTCAGATAAAATGAAAATCATTAACTATCTATTATGATAACTAGTTTCCTCTGACCCATAGGTGTCTCTGTATTAATAAATTATTAATATTTGTATATGTAATTACGACTCTGAAATTATAACCTATAACTCCAGCATGTTAGCCGAACTTTCCACCATTGAATTTATCGTGGCAGTTCCAAATTTTCAATGTTTGATAATTATAAAAATATTCAACATGATACTCCATCTAGTTAGTATATATTTGATTGGTCATTGTAACATTAATATGATTCTAACAAAATAAAACATGCAAGACAATGTATTTGTGTTCTTTGTTCAAAGATCTACCATTATTTTTATTGATTTTGATGTTTCATGAATAGAACAAAATTTGTTGGTTCGTTTAATTCAATGGCTTGCACGTTTATAATTGGTACGAGGCATTCATGGTTTTGAATTTCATGACTGCTTATAACTAGTAAAGAAAATATGTGAATATATAATTAAAATTTTAATTGGGAAATAGTATAGTCAAACTTTATTAGTGTTAAAGTTTTACCTGATATTTGTAGTTTATCTTGATAAAAGCTTTTTGAAACATGAAAAATCAGGATACTATTTAAAAATAAGTAATGAAAAAGAATACGTGAAGAATTTAAGAAATGCAAAAGTAAAAAATATATTATAAAGTAATTGAAAAATACGATTAAAAAAATTTTTTTTTAAGAACTTAATGGATTACATTAAAACGACTCGTGATCAAGGAAATAATTTTGGGAGAGTAAGAAATAAATTTTGAAACTAATGTTCCACACTAATACAAATAAGTATACTAGAATGTATGGATTGTTTTTATTATAGAAAAAAGATTCATTATTATTAGACTATAAGTTGTCAATAATAACACAATATATCTTTAATTTAAAATTTTAAAATTTTTTTACTCTCTTTTTTATAATAGTATCTTTCTATATTTATTGCTATTATGATAGTTTTATTGGTTGTCCATTATTGTCATGACATCTCTTGGATTATATCCTTGGTTCTCTTTCTAAAGATATTTATCTCCACTTGATGCATTATGAGCTTGTTCCTTATTGCTATTATCAAATTTAATTTATTTTTTCATATTAGATATATGCACACACATATATGGGTGTAAGTATTTTAAAAATGAAATTAGTTATGTGATGGTAGAAATATTTACTTAATTATGTTAAAAATGGATATGTTATATATAGTTAATTAATTATGATGTATGAGGAATGTAGAACCTGCCTTTGGACAGGGTTTTAAAAGGAGTTATAATATTACATAATCTTTCTTTTGACATGGTCAAGGTAATTTTGGAAAAGGTTTATAACGGTGATGTTGTAGTTTATATGTCAATATGTGAGGTGACTACAATTACACTAACATTGAAAACTTTTTTTACTTGTCCTAAACATCTTGTTTATAGATTATCAAACCACTCAATACATTTATATTTATATTATTATATTTGACTTAAATATAAACATATTTTATACATTAATTAATTTATAGTATGTGTTACGTGTAAAATAATCTCTAGACAAAATTTCATGTATAAAAAAAGAAATAACTATCTACCAATAATATTATGGTCACACTAATAAGTATTATTATATCTATTTGTATAAATTATACAAAAGTATTAAGGGATAAAAATTATTTCAATAAATCTCACTCAATATGCATATGTATGATATATTGAAAATTGTATAAGGAAATGAAAAACTCAATATATCAATGGTGGATAATACAAGTATTTTATATAATTATATTATATTTATGTTTTATTACTATGTTTTAAATAATCCAGAAGTGTGTAAATATGATATATGTGTGATATTGTGAAAATTGTATAAAAAATTTAAAAGCTCAACATATCATGTAGATTATGCAAGTATTTTATATTTATGATGTATGTGTCATTAACAATCATTTATTTATAATATTGTTGTATGAGATTGCTTGCTGCACAATAAGTCTACGACACGTTTAAACAAATAATAGATTGAATCAACTTAACATCAATATTAAGCTGCGTAGTTTTATCCTTAATGTAGTGTTTTTATTACTTATGAGTACTTTGGAGATAATATTTTGAATGACACATCAAATACACAAGAATCACAAGCTTATCTGTCAGTTAGTAAGGTATTTAACTACGTTAAAATACACACTTTTATGTATATTTATTAATTATGTTCACATTTAACCAAATTGTAATAAAGAAACATATAGTATAAATACGATTATCTGTAATGCAATGGATGGGGACTATTAAGAGATCGAGATCAATTAATTTATTATTCATATCAAATTTATTATTAAAATAATTATTTATAGTTTAGACATTAATGTTAAGCTTTATAATTTTCATTGACACAAATAATTACACTCTAAAGTGTTTGACTGTACCAACATTTAGACGAATTATTTTATCAATTTTTCTAATGCTTTTGGAGTAGATGATATATTAAACTAATTTTTTCATTAATGCATGTTAATTTACACTTCATCACTATTTTTTTCATATTAGTTTATAATAGATTTCTAATAAACTTTTGAATATAATAAAATTTATTGTAGACGGTGTTACAGCATTTTGTCATATCTTGTGATTTTGACACGTAGTTTTGAAATTATATAACACGTGTTTAACAATGCCTAAACACAGCCAGTTTTTTTTTTTTTTAACAAAATTCTAACACTCAAAAACAATTACAACATTTGTCGTTAAAAGGTAAACCAAAAGAAACTTTAAAAAGATAAGCATAAACATAGGATAACGGTTGAACTTATAACTCTCGTCGTTTATCATAAATATACAATAACAACTATCATTTTAATGGCGAAAAAAAACTATATATTTAATCATTATTGAAAAATAATTATAATGACACTTGATAAGTATTCTTAAAAACCTTATTTTTCCTCCTCTACCAAAGACAATATTTCAATGTCGTCAAATAGAAGTTTTAATCGTTATTAAAGGTTTTAGTAATATACTTCCATCTATACAGAATGTAGAAATATATAAAAAATCTTTGATAAAAATTCATTATTTAAATTAAAATATTTTAAAAATAAAAAAAAGAGTTGAAATTGTGGTTTGCTTTAGACAAAACTAATAAAACTCTAACCAAAAATTACAAAATGGAGTAAAGTGTTCTATACTTAAATATGCCAGAAGGGATTAATGTATGTTGAAGTACAAGAAAAAGAGCAGTACATCCACAAGATTCGCATATTTTAGAAAAATATATAGTAAGTTGTTCTGATCTAAAAAAATGTAACTTGATAATTAATATTTTCAAAATAACAGTTCTTTTAATCTGAAGTAAAGATAATAAACGAATGCTATATTACTTATAATCCACAATTAGTTTTAAGAGTTAAACCAGTGCTATTTTTTATTACTCCTAATTTCTTTGTGAATAAAGTCGTTAGGGAAGTACATACAACAATCTGAATGTCGTGGTGTTTTCATTTAGAGTTGCACATATTTTGACGGCGAAACAATAACTAAAATCATATTATATCTAAAGTTACATAAAATTAAATACTAAATTACTTAGATATTATATTAATAAAAAAAGTAACTCTAAGCTGAGGTTAAAAGGTACGATCTGACAAAATATAATGAAATAATTTTAAAGTGGTATTTATTATATCGTTGTTATGGCTTAGTGGTGGGGGTGTAACATAGATATAAAGAAAAAAAACAGCTTTTATTGGTGATGTGATATTTAAATATAGGAGGGCGGCTATTTGATTTGTTGTTACCAACACATTTATTAGTTTTTTTAACTCGTAATTAATTACACACATCTACCTTCTAACGTTTCTTTAAATGTACCATCATCTTCTGATTTTCCACCTTTAGCTCTCCAACAAAAATGAACCAAACTAAAACACAAATGTTGAAAACAAAATGGTTACTACTGTTATAAACAAACAGAAAAATGCGCAGTTTTCTTGACACCATTTTCTCCAACAGATTTTCACTTCCTCACACGCAGTTTTTCCTTAGCTCTGTTGCCAGCTCCTATCCACTGCCCCAAAACTAGACAATCTTTTGCCAGATTTTCAATAACTAACCAACATCCAGAATGTTACATGAATAGTTTTTGTTTAAGAATTTTCTAAAACCATTTATTATCATATTAAGGACACAATTGTTATCTTGCATACAAGTGTAAACTTCTCAGCCTATTTACAGTTATGCTTACACTATCATTTAATAGTTCAAAATGGTAAAAAATTAGATCTTGAAAAAGGTTTATATTAAATAAAATAGGTCATATTTGAGAATTTGACAGAATACAAGTTTTGTAAAATTGAATCTGACATAATCTGCTCTTCATCCTACTTGGTCGCTGTATTGATTCATTTGTTAAGTTTATTATTTTCTAAATACATTTTCGTATTGCACAAAAATTCTTTACTGTTGTTTTTTTTTTTTCTTTGCAAGAGAATAGAATCTGGGAATAATGTTGTTGTTTTTTATTTTTTATAATAATATTCGAATCAAATTTTAATATTTGCAAGAAATTAAATAAATTGACTTTTTTTTTTCTTTTTTTTTTTTTATATTTGCAAATAT
>Ga0209489_103091_pt1 | contig 32881 bp, 19 predicted proteins | sample SiratrowhiteBW_FD_187527 | JGI IMG/M metagenome (GOLD analysis project Ga0209489, IMG submission 187527) | Root nodule microbial communities of legume samples collected from California, USA - Siratro white BW (SPAdes) (version 2) | ecosystem: Host-associated > Plants > Roots > Nodule | place...
TTTCTATTATATTTTTATATAATATATATATATATATATATATATATATATATATATATATATATGATATAAAATTTAATTAATGCACAATATAAGGTATTTAATAAAATTTATATCATAATTTTGTAAAATTTAAAATATTATTAATGTTTTGTATTTCATGTTTATTTAAATATCAAACAAAGTAAACCAGTATTTTTAAAATAAAGTATTAAATAAAAAAACTACATAATTAAATTTGTATCTATTGAATATTGTAAAAGTATAAAAAGAAAAAACATTTACAATTAAAGGTTTAAGAGGATTAACAAGTAAAGGAATTAAAACTATGCATATAAATGCTTTCATTGGCCATGAAAAAAATTAGAACTATAATATGAAAAAGGATTGAAGATAGTGGAGTAATTATGTGCATACCTTTCTTGAAAGGAGAGAACAAATATAATATAATGGCATGTGACATTTGGCAATTAGTAATTAATATGGACAAAATTAAATCATAACCAACTAGTCAAATTCATACACATACACACACTATTATATTCTATAGTTTTCTATATTTATCTCTTTGTTTCACATTGCTTTCTTCAATGAATGTTCATTGTTTCTGGTCCACTCCATTCCACCCACTTCATCTTCTCTCTTCTTCCTCTCAAACACCCTCTTCAATCCCATTCCACAGACTGTATTTTGATCTGTGAAGTTTCAATAGCTTTTTGGTGCCATCAATTCTAATTCTGGTTTCTGGTGTAAATTGTTAGGTACTAAGTGATGGCGCAGATTCTGCTCCATGGCACTCTCCATGCCACAATCTATGAAGTGGATAAGCTCAAAATTGGTGGCGGCAATTTTTTAACCAAGGTTTGTTTTCGTAAACTTCTATGGTTTTCATCTTGTGTTTCAATTAATCTTTAATCCTTATTAACTAATTAGCGCATTTGTATTAGTACAGTAGCTTAGACTTAATCTTGTTGTAATTCGGAATCCAGAATATTCTTAAGGCTTCTTGAATTTTTTTTTTTCTCTGGAGAGCTCTGTCACTGTCTTTGTTGCATCCGTGTAACCTAATCTTCATGCTCACACCTTTCATCAATGGAGAGTAAAATTACCCTATACCCTAGGAATCGTTTTGGGAGAAAAAACCTGCACTGGTTTTAGCGGGATATCTCTACGTGTCTCTGTTCTGTTTCATTCTGTCACGTCTAGATTTTTCAGTTTTCAAGTGTTTTTGAATTGAAGGAACAAATTTGTGGGATGGTAGTAACAGGCAAAGTGATTAGAAGTCGGAAGGATAAGGGTTAAATCGATCACGTGGATAGATAATTGGCTACGCTTTTCTTCTTTTGTGGAAAAGATCAAATTAAGAGGGGTGGTTGTACTTTGACCTGAGGCAAAACTTACAGGCAATGCTTTTTCAAATGATGATGACATAGGTGCGTTTGGAGTGTTAGCTGTCAGATACACTTGCTGGTTTTTAGACAGATTTCTCATAATCATGATTTTCAAAATCATACTTAATTACTGTTTTCTTGTTCAAAAGTTTATTATTAGCTTTATGTTGTTTGTTTTAATTAAAAAATTGCAATTAACTCATTTTTAATTTTTTTATTAAAATTAACAATTTATAGTACATGATACATTATATTTAGATGAAAATATATAAAAAATAGTAAATAGTAGTTGATTTTCTAGAGCTTAATTGATGTAGTCAGAAAAAAAAAAAAAAAAAAAAAAACTGAGTCAAAGAAATAATACACTTTAGACCGGAGATGCGAATTGTAGGAAAAATTATCTAAATTGGTCAATAGATTTAGCTTGAGTGGATCTGAATATTCTGAGCAATATCCATGTTCTTTATGGGGTACACAAGTGAAAAAAAAAAGTAAAGGAGAGAGAAACTAAAGTAGAATAAACTGAACTAATTTTAAATACCCAGCAAAATTTAGTAAGTATTTATGACTCTAATTATTTGCTGATCACTTTTGTCATTTCCCTAATACATTCATTTAGCCCAATTCAAAATTGTCATCTTCATTCTCTTCTGAATTTACACACAAAAATAAATAAATAAGTATATAATTTGTAATTAATTAGTTTATTTTTTTGCATTTAGTTACATATTTTGAGTTGTTGTATTATATAATTAAGTTGTAAAATAACACTGTTATTTGACTAAAATGTGAGTAAACACTTTAGGTATGAGTTTTAAAGCATTCTTTCGGTGTAGGGGCCAAGATTGAAATTATTATGACCAGAAATATAATTTAAGAGGGACGAATATATATATATATATATATATTTTAAATGAAGCATGACAACAAGTACTACAATAGCCCCTGTCTAAAACTTATAAGGGTGTAATTAATACTTTAGATTTTGAAGTAAAATATATCTTTTTCTTTTAATATTTAATCTTAATATTTATATTTTAAAATTATTGAATTTAATCTTTACATTTTGTCTGTATTGTCATGTGGCTCACACATGATTGTTACGGCTTAGTTGTTAATCATGATACGTGATAATATTAACAGGATTTAGGTCAATTATAAACTATAAAATTTAAGATAAAGTTTCACTAAAGAAAGAATGACTGAAAATAATTTTTTTCTTTTTTTTCTTTTTAGAAATAAATCGTCATCTGATTTTCAAAGGAGATACTGTTTCAATCTAGTTGCAGCCATTCTTTCTAGCATCGCCCATTGTATTGCTTAATTTTAAGACCTCTTATTTATTTGGATTATTTGTGATATTTTTCTACTCGAAATTCACATATTTGATTTTAAAGATGAATGCCAGAGAGAAACTTATTATTATATAGTCAAGGCTTCTCGAAGCACTCTTTATTGCAAATTTCATAGGGTGTCTGTCTTCAATTGAAATAACCTATTGTTTCATTGAACTTGTCTCAGCAATTTTTAGTTTTACAAACTTGCACTTTACTATGCTATGTTTTCAACTCAATAGCTTCCAGGATCACAAGCATCCTTATCAAAGCCACTGGTGGAATCTTTCTTAAAAAGAGTCTGAGATGCTTTGCCTTCTCAATTTATTCTGCTGATAAGCCATATCCATTTTAGAATTTGGCCTGCCAGCCTTTGCCTCCATCTCCCTCTTTTTCCCGATTCATGCAGTCATAGTGTAACTGTATATTATCCATTCACGCGTGATGAAATGAATAAGAATTGTTTTAATGAGCACCTTTACGTCCATGTACATTGTTCTTAACTCTTGAATTTCTAATTCCATATATATTTTTCTGATTTAGATCGTACATAACATCGAGGAGACTGTTGGTTTTGGAAAAGGTGTCACTAAATTATATGCAACCATTGATCTAGAGAAGGCACGAGTCGGAAGGACCAGAATTATAGAAAAGGAGCACAGTAATCCAAGATGGTATGAGTCCTTTCACATTTACTGTGCCCATATGGCATCAAATATCATATTCACAGTGAAAGATGACAATCCTATTGGGGCAACATTGATTGGAAGAGCATATGTGCCTGTTGAGGAGATTTTGGATGGTGAAGAAATAGATAGATGGGTTGAAATATTGGATGAGGATAAAAATCCAATACATGGAAATTCCAAGATCCACGTGAAGCTGCAATATTTTGATATTTCGAAAGACCGCAACTGGGCTCTTGGCATTAGAAGTCCTAAATTTCCTGGAGTTCCTTATACTTTCTTTTCCCAAAGAAGAGGATGTAAGGTTTCTCTGTACCAAGATGCTCATGTACCAGACAACTTTGTCCCTGAAATACCACTTAGTGGGGGCCAGACTTACCAACCTCATAGATGTTGGGAGGATATTTTTGATGCAATCACTAAAGCACAGCACTTAATATACATTACCGGTTGGTCTGTATATACTGAGTTTACGTTGGTAAGGGATTCTAGGAGGCCAAAGCCTGGAGGCGACGCAACACTTGGTGAGCTTCTGAAGAAAAAAGCAAGTGAAGGTGTCAGGGTTTTAATGCTAGTGTGGGATGATAGAACTTCTGTTCCCTTGTTAAAAAAAGACGGGTTGATGGCTACTCATGATCAAGAAACAGAGGAGTACTTCAGGGACACCGAAGTTCATTGTGTTTTATGCCCTCGCAATCCTGATGACGGTGGAAGCTTTGTTCAGGATTTGGAAATTTCTACCATGTTTACTCATCACCAGAAAATTGTAGTCGTGGACAGCGAGTTGCCGAGTGGAGAATCTGAAAAGCGAAGGATTGTTAGCTTTGTGGGGGGAATTGATCTCTGTGATGGAAGATATGACACTCAATTTCATTCTCTTTTCAGAACCCTGGACACAGCACATCATGATGATTTTCATCAGCCTAACTTTGGTGGTGCATCAATACAAAAAGGTGGTCCCAGGGAACCATGGCATGACATCCACTCTCGACTTGAAGGGCCAATTGCTTGGGATGTTTTGTTCAACTTTGAGCAAAGATGGAGGAAGCAGGGAGGAAAGGACTTGCTTGTTCAACTGAGAGACCTTGAAGATGTCTTTATTCCTCCATCCCCAGTAACGTACCCTGATGATCGAGAGACATGGAACGTTCAGTTATTTAGATCAATTGATGGTGGAGCTGCTTTTGGGTTCCCGGAAACTCCTGAAGAAGCTGCTAGAGTCGGGCTTGTCAGTGGGAAGGATAATATAATAGATCGTAGTATACAAGATGCTTATGTTAATGCCATTAGGCGTGCAAAAAATTTCATCTATATTGAGAATCAGTATTTCCTTGGAAGCTGTTATGATTGGAGCCCTGATGGAATCAAGCCTGAAGACATTGGTGCTTTGCATCTAATCCCGAAGGAGCTCTCACTTAAGATTGTTAGTAAGATTGAAGCTGGGGAAAGGTTCAGTGTGTATGTTGTTGTCCCAATGTGGCCAGAGGGTGTCCCAGAAAGTGCATCAGTTCAGGCAATATTGGATTGGCAGAGGAGAACAATGGACATGATGTACAAGGATGTTGTTCAGGCGCTCCAGGCCAAGGGAATTGAGGAAAATCCTCGGAACTATTTGACATTCTTCTGCCTTGGTAATCGGGAGGTGAAGAAAGAAGGAGAGTACGAGCCTTCAGAAAGACCTGATCCTGATACAGATTATATAAGAGCACAAGAGGCCAGGCGCTTCATGATATATGTTCATGCCAAGATGATGATAGGTAATTCAGAAAATTAAACTGATGTTTCTTAAAGCATTCTTACTCACTGTATTCTTGATTTTCAAACCATTTCTAGGAATCACTTTTTAAACTGATACTGTTACCATTGCTCATTCAGAGAAGGTGACCAATCATTGAGAAGAACTCAAAAACATTGCCTTAACTGTGAAAACAGACGATATTTTTCTTGGTGAAGTTTATTTTTTGGGTAACATGAAAAGTAAAATGCTTAAAAGAAACTAATAAACACTACAAAATAGATTTCTCTATCTTGAAGAAATGTTCCGTGATAATATCATAAGGTCTAAAAGTGATAACCTTTTCTTTTTGCAGTTGATGATGAATACATAATTGTTGGATCTGCCAACATAAACCAGAGATCAATGGATGGTGCAAGAGACTCTGAGATTGCAATGGGTGCTTATCAACCCTATCATTTGATTACGAGTCAGCCAGCAAGGGGTCAGATCCATGGTTTCCGCATGTCATTGTGGTATGAGCACCTTGGCATGCTTCATGACTCCTTCCTCTTCCCTGAAAGCACAGAATGTATAAGGAAGGTAAACCAGATTGCTGACAAGTATTGGGATCTGTATTCAAGCGAGTCGCTTGAGCATGACCTTCCTGGCCACTTACTCCGCTATCCTATTGGGGTTTCCAGCGAAGGAATTGTCACTGAGCTTCCAGGATTTGAATTCTTTCCTGACACCAAGGCCCGTATTCTTGGCGACAAAGTTGACTACCTGCCACCCATCCTTACTACTTAGCTTCAATCTCTATGTTTGCTTAATAAAATATAGTGCTTAATGAGTCAGAGTGAGCAATACTGTAATGGTCCTGTAAAAGTGGTTTTATTCTGAAGACTGACTTTGAGATTTTAGCAATCTGATGCTGAGAATGCTACCGACTTGTATGGCTTTATGTGCATTATGATACATGTTTTCCGAGTTTCTGGAATTGTTCGGCCCCCATCTAAATAGAGTCTGAGTTCTACTATCTGAGTTTCTGCAAAATGAAATGATTTCTTTTTCTTCTTGTTTTTGGCACAGAAGTACTAATTTGCTGTAAATTTTGTTCAACTAAGTATTCTTTCAATTCTTGAAATGCAGTACTTTGAAGATACCCATGTCAGAGTTTCTGAATTGAATCCACCTAAGTTATTGATAGATAAGTAATATTTGAAGCTTTATTATCGGTTAAACAGTAATAATATGCACTGATATTTAACTGTTCAAACACTATATTATCCTATTTGTTTTCATTCTTATCCTTTTCTTTGTAACTTTTATAATATGATGATACATCTTATACTTATTGAATTTTATCATTCTAAAAATTAGTTATAAAACTATATAAAAAAATAATTTGTGAAGCTCTATATTTTTTACATTCAAAAAATAATTTATAGAGTACACTTTAACAAATACATCAAGTCCAAATTCAAATAATTTCTTTATATAAGGATAGTCTCCGTATTTCTTTATATAATTTCTTCTCACTGTTGTCACAAGTATATTTCTTCTCACTGTTCAAATACTATATTTTGAACTATCATATATTATTTAAAACCAAATTTTAAGAGTAGCTTTTAAAAAGAAAATGTTTAAGTAAAAAAGTGAGATAGATATTGCTTCATTCTTTAAGAATAAAACACTATTTGAGTATCTATTGTAAGAGGAGACTGTGATTCACTTAATTTAATTCAGTAAAGATGATTTCAATACGACACGTCTCTTAAAATGAGTAACACGACATTTACAATAATGTATTCACTAATTTTTAACTAAAAAAAATTGTAAAATAATTTGTCAATTACTAATTCAAAATTAAAAAAAAATATTAATACATCTTGAAGAAATATAAATATAAATGTATTTTATTTATTTTTAATATAAAAGACTAATATGTTAGTACTTATTTTAAAAATAAAGACGCGATTACCGTTAATTAAATGAAATGTTGACCACAAAAATGTTCTATTTTGCATTAAAATGTACCGTATAAAGTAAGAAACGTAAGAAATATAACTGCGGCAGTAAGCATGTTTTATGAAAAGTCTATGGAATCTTGGTCCGTACACGCGTGCTGAGGATAATGTTTTGTCCCTCTGCATCACACAACACGCGTCAATTGGGTAAATCACATTATTATTCATTCAATGTTCCTATCATAGTCATATCATATGATACACTTCCTCACCCACCTACGTGTAACAACTACTCAATTTCACTATCTTCACGTCAAATATTGAGAATAATGCTGAAAATCTTAATAATTAATAACATCATTTTCTAACATTTTACTATTATAAAAAATTGGATTAAGGGTGTGAAAGAGTCTACTATTTCTACTTCTATGTACCCTTTCATATTTTTTTCCATTTTCAGATAAAGTTAAATATTATTTTGTTTTTCATGTTAGTAAAAATTTATATATAATACTCAAATGAGTAATTTTTTTATTCTATAAATAAGTATATTGTAATATGATCTCATTATAAATAAATTATGATAATATAATATAATTTTAATTCTTAATTTTTCATGCTACATTACACCAAAATCATGACGCTACTTCAATTCAATTTAAAATACATTATACTAAAATTGTATCACTCTAACATAATTATTTTAAACTAAAGTTATTCATCTTAATATGATTTTAATATAATAAAATTTATATCTAACTAATAAAATCTTATTAACCAAACACAACTTATTATTTACTAACTAAATAAATTATCTGTTTTAAATATTACAATATAAAATTGCATCACATTAAACAAAACTATCAAACAATTATAAAATGATAGTTTTATTGAATGACGTAAAGTAATAAATCATCAACATAGTAAATCTTTATTAAAGACCACACATAAAGTAATTATTAAACTTACTCTTTTTTACTTTTTTATAAACCTTATCATGATATACATTATATATATATATATATATATATATATATATATATATATATATATATATATATATATTATTTAATTCAAAATTAACAACTTAACTTGAACCATCATCCAACTTAACTTTAGCAAGACTATGAGTTTCAAGACTCTGTACTAACTGACCAACAACAAAGTGATTATAGTATAAAAAATAATAATCAAGATCTTAACATATGATTAGAACCCAAAAGATGTTATAATTCTTTTAGTTCTAAATCTAAGCTGGTATTTAAAATTTGTGAGAGATTTTTGGCGAAACAATCAAAGTTAAGGTAGTAAGGTTGTGGTTGTTGAATGTGACCCCACCTGACAGGAGAAGACAAGACCCCTCGAAGGTTGATACAAACCGCAACCGCATTCATATCCATTCTTGTTCCTTAAAATTTCTTGCCATAAACACAACTCTGTAACTCCAACCAGACACAAACAAAGCCCAAACAAACCGAACACAAGTTGCTCTGCCACACGCGACACAAGAGAAATCTAGATACTCAGCATCACATCACCAACCACCCATTAACTACTGCCATTCTTTTTTTTTTTTTTTCTTCTTCTTCTTCTATATATCACACTTTTTTAGACCTCACCAATCTCACTTTCTTTTGTGTTCTACTTTTCCTCTTCAACCCGTGATTCCAACCTCTTTTCATCTCTTATTATTATCCCTTTCACCTCACAACAACACAACACACCATGGCTTCCCTCTCACAGGGTCTTGTTCTCACCTCTGCCATGCTTCTCTCCACCACTCTCCTCTACGTTGCTTTCTCCAGGCAAAGGTCCAACCTTTCTTTCCGAATTCATCACTCTGACAAACCCACCTTGCGCTCTTGCTTGTATTCGGGTAAAGTTCATTTTTTTCTCTTTCCCCTTTTGTTTTTCAGAAGCTGTTTGCTACAGCAATTGTCAAAAGTTAAATTTTGAAAATTGTTTCCCAAATAACTGCTGCAAGATGTTCACTCGTCTTCACTTTCTATTTGCATGTCGTTCAATTTATTCCCACTTCTTTGGATTGGCTTAGGCTAAATTTTGAATGTGTTGCATGGTTTGCAGAGGAAAAGAAACGGGAGAAAGGGAAGACGAAGAAGAAAGTGAAATTTGCAGATAGTGTGAAGAAGGAAGGAAGAGAAAGGAAAGAGGTAAAGAGAGTGTCAAACAACTGCAGAGACGAAACCTCCGATTGGGTCGGAATGCCGGCGAACAGAGTTGCTCTGTATAATGGGATTTTGAGGGAGCGAGTGCACAGAACAGAGTGCTCTTACTGATACTGAAACTTAATTTTCTTCAAAGATAGATCAAACCCTGTACTTGTATTGTACATTTTGTGTAAAGAATTTGAAGAACGCACAAAAACTCATCAATCTGTTTCTGTCTCTGTCTTTGCCTCTCTTCCTCTGTTCTGTCTCTGTCTGTCTTCCCCTGTTCTGTCTCTGTCTATCACACTTCGATTTTCAAATATAATTTTGTGGTGAGGAGGGTGTTAACACAATGCAAAAATTAAAACAAAAATATATAAAATCTGGGTTTTCTTTTCTTGTGGTTGTAGATTGATATCTACAGGATTTTGTCCCATTGTCAAATATGAATTATTAGCCAAAGTTTTGTTTTCTTCCAAAATAATACTCTTCCACCCACTTTAGTGAAACAACTTTCTATTTTTTGAACCATTTTTTTATTGTTTTAAAGGCGTCACTATTTAGCATATGTATTGCAGATTGCTAAATTTTGCCTGGGATATATTGATTACAAAATTAGTTTTGATGACTAGAAAACTATAGATCTTCGTCTTATTTTTTTTTTTTTTTCAGAGCTAGGGCAAACAGCAACAAAATACAACCATGATGTAAGTGACTTAATTTTATTTTTTATTTTTCCATTAAACTCATATAATGGTAAAATAAAAACTACTAATATAAAGATAATATGTTTTAGGTTTCGATATTACATCTAGAGATGGAACAAGCTGGGAAATGCATTTAGAGCGTACAGTTTATTACGTATACTGTTGGGTTTATTTGGATTCTAGTTAAATTATAATTTTTTGAGAAAAGAAATATATACTAGGTTATTTACATCATTTAATTATTTAATTTATATGCATTATAACAAGATTTGATTATTTTGTCATGTCATCATATTCAGTACTGTGATGTGACAACAAACTATATATTGATTGTCCAGAATAAAAATATCTTACAGAAGTACATGGATGGTGCATGTGAATTATTCTTGGCTCACAGTTTTTTAGAGACTTAAAAACTAATTTATATAAGTTCAAATAAAAAATTTTATAATTATAATAATATTAAAATATTGAAATTTTAAAAAATATTGAGGTAATTAATGCCGTAGTATTATCATTAGTATACTAACTTATTTTGAATCATGATTAAAAATAACTATAAAAAAATTAATATATTTCTCACAAATCTGACTTAAATGTTATATTTGAGAGTTAAGTTGTGCCTATTTAGAATAAGATTAGTCAGATTTAAGTTTATTTGCCTCTAAATTCATATCCAATAGAATATATGAAGTTAGTTATCCATCTTCGACTGATTAATACACTTTACCCTTTTTCATCAACAAATTAATATATTTTGCCACCTTTCAGGACCTACCATTGAAAATTGTTACTAAAACAAGTTTTAGTTTACATTTAACATCTTTCTTTTAAATAATGCAGGGGTGGTGCTCATAGTCAAACAAGTGAAAAAATCAATATGTTTGACCAAGAATTTCATATTAAGAAGTGTCCCCGTAACAGCACTGTCTAATACTAAACTAAAAGCTATTAAATTGATTATGGACTTTGACTTTGTCAAACTTCTTGACTTGTTCAAGTTCTCACAAATTCAAATAAAATTCATTGAAGATATCAATGAAAAGATAATGATATGAAAGAATAACAAGTAATAATAATAAAAATATTTCTATATGATTCCAGAACAGTTAGACAAAAAGGAAGACATACAAATTTTCACTAAGCTTTTAGAGAGAAGAACCAAAGACTATGTTAATCTAAAGCAAAAAATCAAAGTTTATGTCTGTTTGTTCTTCTCATCCTCGTACCCAGATGCTCTTCCTCTTCTTCCTATGAGGTATGGCTCTGGTGAGGCATTTTCACTGGCCATATTCAGCCCCTGATAAGATCGATTTGCTAAAAACTCTGCTCCTGATCTAGCATTTCCTTTCATTAGAGCATTAGAGTTATTCCGTAACTGCAGAGCTTTCTCTGTTGCATTTACCAAAGCAAGGGCTTCTCTTTCCTCCTCAACATTTTCTGATAAAAATACAGACTTTCATTAGAAAATAAATTATTATCTATGAGGGTCACTCATTTTTCTATTATCACAGAATTATGAGGGTCATTTTTGTTTCTTCAAAAAAATTAATAAAAGTGATCATTCAGTTGCAAGAATAGAAACTACCTTGGTTTTCAAAATCTTCAACGTAGCCACCCTTCAAGAATGAAAACCGCGCTTCTTCCTCTTGGTCTCCAACTTCCATTTGAGGCAAATTAATTAGATCTCGAAATTCCATTACATATGCTCCTGTCCACTGGCTTCCCCTGGAAACACATTGGTCAAATAAGAAATCAAGTCATGGATTTACAATGAACAAAACATAGAGAGGCTACACAAAACTATTAGCAATCCATAAAAAGAATGTTTAACTATGATAGTGTACCTATTGAAAGCTATCATTGCTTCGAAGGGAGTAATAACTGGAGCTAGATACTCTTTGCTATCCAGTAGAGCAGTTTGGGCACAAGAAACGTATAGAAAAACATCACACTGATCAAATCAAACTGTTAGAAAGTTTTTACATAAAGGCAGACTGAAATATATACTAAGGATGTAATAAATTTCACCTCAGGAAAGTTAGCAAGTTTAGCTGGGTTCGGTTTTCCCATAACCAAAGTATATGCCTTCTTGCCAGCTGCAGTTATGAGCTCCTTCATTTGATTGATTATGTGAAGATAACCAGCTGCATCAGTATGCAATATGTCAAATTAAATTCCACTTCAATTGAAAAAAACAAGAATATAAAGCATTTACTCTGATACTTTCCACATTTCTTATAGCTACCTAATCCATGCAAATAAAATGTTTTTAGGAAGTTTGCAACATTATAATGCTTCCAAAGGCAAGTGACAATATAATTGTCTATATGCACATGCTAGTTTAGTAATAATCATGCACAAAAAAAAAAAGTTGACAAGATAACATACCAACACCAAGAGTTCCAACTAAAATCCCAACAATGTTAGCATCCTTAGCTCTCTCCACAAGGTAATATCTGCATAGTCATCACCCTATCTTAGTAAATTTGAAGATATAAGATGGCTTACACAAGACAGAGTAGTGCGTTTATATTGGGATACATACCTACGTTTGAGAATCCTCCTTTGTTGAAACAAGTCTGTCACCATTTGATTTTCATTTGCATCATATCTGACTAAAATCAACAGAAATCATAATAATTAAAATCATGATTCAGCAAAAAACCTAAAGTAGAAAATAAGTTGAAAAGCTTTTTCATTACATATACATGTTATATAGGTATACAGAAAAACTAAAACAGCGTAATAATTTCAGGGAGATTAGCTTCCCAAAATATACCCTTTTGTTAGAGATGCCGTGCAACACATGACATATGTATACCAACTACTTTCCTCATGCCATTTCATGATAATAATACAGATGCACATGACAAATTTCATAAAGGAAGGGAAACTGCCAACCTATTTCACAAGTATTGAATGTGAGCACAACATTGGCAAAAGCTGAATCATCAAGTCCAATCCAAAAGAGCAAGTAGTCATCCATGCTTTGTCCCTCAGGTAATTTCCAAGTCAATCCGCCAATGCTATACGGAGTTTCGCCATTGCAACCACTAGCAGGTTCTTGGAGCTCTTTTATCTTTCTAATATCTTTTGATGGAAACATAACCGAAGATGGAAAATCAGCAAAGTGAACGTCTGGCTTAGGGTCAAATCTGCCTGACATTGATGATTCTAACAGTGCTTCTTTAATTTGTTGCATTGAATGTGCATATTCCAGCCCAAAAAGGACCTGGAAGCAGATGGTCCATGAAACACTAAATGTCAGAAACTTATATGGTAGAAAAATACCCATAAACTACTCTTATATATGGCAGAGAAGCTGGAAAAATTAGCAAAGCAATGTAAGTCATCCCAAAAACACAACATAAAGATGTGAATCCAGTTTATAGTCTAAACAATTATCACCAGAGGATAACTGCAGCTGCATTATTTCACATACACTACAAAATTCAGTTAATTTATATAAATATAAATCCAGGAATGATTAAATAAATAGTTATACCATGATAGGCTTACTATTTGTCAGAGCATATTTTGACATACTTTCAACGCAATCAGCTATGCAAATTGAAGCCTTCCCAAAAACAAAAAAGGATGGCAAAGTTGTTGTCCTGAACAGAGAAAAGAGGATCCAATGGAAGCATAAGAATTAGAATCTCAACCCTTAACTAAGGTAAAGAAATAAACTTTGCAACCTAGTGGTACCACAGACACTATAATTACATTTAAGTTGAAGTGCTCAAAGAAAGAATGGATCTAAAGGAAACTAAGGTTATGAACTAACAGCATAAATGACTGGACCGTATCATACACAGAGGGATATAGTTATTTCAAATTCATCTCTACACTCTACAATCAGATATGAGAAAAGAGACACATGATTTATAAAACAAAGCTCAAATTAAAGATTTAAACAATGTTTTAGAAATACTCACGGACTAAAACATGTATGTCCATAATGTATGACACAATCAGCATTAATGTGTGACGCTCCAACTTCATCAACACAGCAACTGCCGTACGCCGTGTCTGCCATCACAAACAATCCTACCTCTGTCTCGTGCCCATTTTCTGTGGCATCAATTTTCTTCAATGATTGAAGTCTCTTGCGCAGAGCAGTGACCACTCTCGTTGAATCTTTTAGAAGATTATCGGGAAACTGAAATTCACACAAGAATAAATATCCTTGCAATTGAGCAAAGTGTAGTAATAATAACTCCCATCTACAAGGAGACCTTAAATATTCAAAATTTATACTGGGCTTATAGGAGTGTTGATAAAGACAATTACTTTAATTGCTAGTGTTTTGTTCAGGCATTGAAGAGTTAAAGAGAAAGATGGTCTTACTTGTAAGGCAACTCTGCTGAAGTTGTGAGTATGAATGAATTGAGCAGAGGCAGCAATATCATAATTTGATTCAAAATCCATCACCATCACCAAGGTCACAAACAGTGAAACAAAAAAAAAAAAGGTTTTTTGTCTTTCTACGGCGACCCTGTTAATCACATTTAGAGTAACCCAGAAAAATTTGAAAATACAGCTAAAAGATGAAACTTTGGAAGCTTTGAGAGTAATAGTAACAATACGTGTTAAATTGAAGCACGTTGTGAAGTGTTGTTGCTTGTGGGGTGGTGAGATTTGCGGAACCTGAACGCACTCTGCAACTATAGTAGACGCAGCTCTTAAACGGCGTCGTGCTGCCGGGGATTCTGAATCTATTGAGTTTTACGATACTAGGGCACACTCAAAAAGATTTTATTGATTTAGCTTCTGAATTTTAAGAATAATAACTGTTTAAGAATTACCCTTTTAAAAAGGAGTTTTAAACGAACTTAATTTTTATGTACGTATATTATTCTATAGTAATATGTTAATATAAGTTATAAAATAAGTTATATTTGATAATCTTATTTCACTAAAGATAGAATTTTATGAATATTCGAATAAATTTTATTAAAATAAACAGGTATTATTTTCATTGTAAATTTATTAAAATTTTAAATAATATGTAAAATTGATCATTCATACATAATAAAAACAGAAACTTATTTTGTTTCCTGATTTCTCTTATCACATATTATTTTATCGTTTAAAAAACGCATGTTTATAAATGTTTTAAATAAAATTAAATATTATATATACTTTTAAAATGACTATACCTAAAAGATATGTAATACATGTAAATTTTCGAATTTGTTTGATAAACATACCTGTATTACATTATATAAATTTTTGTCTTTTTTTTATTATTGTTAATCTACTCACTCTGAAATGAATTTATCTATGGTCTAATATAATATGTATCTCTAAATTGTTAAAAGTAGAATATCTTCCTATAAGTATATTGTAGATTTAGATTTATGTAATACATTTTGTAAACCATAAGTTTAAATTATAATCATTGTTTTACATTAATAAATTTAAACTATAAATCTAGATTTTACATCTGTAACCATAAATTATATTTATTTTATCATTGTTTTACTGTCTGATATTTATTATAGATAATACATTGCGGTATTTAATAAATTATACATATGAATTGTACTCAGTATATAGCAACAACTAAATTTTAAACTTATACAACTTGCAACTTCAACAAACATAAATTTTCTTTTGCAATCTATTGCTCAAATAATTATGGATAATATCATTATTTAGTTAACTATTTCTTTCTTATTATGAAATTTTTGATTCAATATTATACCTACAAACTCTACAAAATTATAATATAAAGTTTCATATAATGGTTATTTAACTTTAGTATAAAGGTTTTTTGGTAAAAATTATAATATTCATCATAAACCACGAACCTTTATTGTTATGCCTATTTTCAATAATATCAAAAATTTATTATTAATTTTTAATAATAACTTAAAAAAAAATTAACTTCCTAACCAAAAAAACAAACAAACAAAAAACCAAGAAGGAGGTTTAATTAGGAAACAGGGCCTACTTTACCTATGATATAATATATACTGCTGTGTAACTAAATAACTGTACATTATCGTCAAAAAATCCTTGTTTTTCTGGAAAAGGAGAAGAAGAACAAACACAACACAACCCAAAAAACAACTTCCTCACAGAACCAAGCATAACCATTTCAGGGCTGTCACCAAGGTAACACACACAACACAACCGCCATAGCTCGCTTCCTTCCTTGATTTTCCCTTTTACATCGTCATATTTCTCTCTCTTCTTTTTCTTCTTCAAATAAATTACCAAAAGAAATTCTAATTCGCTTCTTCACCCTTTTCTTCTTAGTTTCTCTTTCAATTTTCTGGATTACACCCTGACTTCATCTTCCAAATTCTTCATTCCACCGCGGATTCCTTTCAGCAGATCTGACTAGGGTTTTTGGGGGGTTTTCAGACATTGCATGCATATGGGGTATGTTTTCTCTATCCAACTGTGACCCATCGAATAAATTTATCTCCTTTTTAATTATTTTCCATCGTTTGCTTTTCCCCTTTATGGGTATCGATGATTTTGCTTGTATTAACAATGAGTCAATAATCATGTAGGCGTGGTAATATAATCTGGGAATTATTTTTAAGTTTTTATTTAGATAATTCTTTTATTGATATGGTTGTCTAGAATATGCAAGGGACTAAGCTTAGCTATTTAATCGAATAATTTTTGTAGGTGAAACGAAAATGAGGTTACTTACAGGGAACTGTATATGTGTTTATTATATACATTTTACTCTTGGCTTAATTTTCTGAGTTGAAGTGGTCGGAATTCTTGTGGGGAGTGGAGTGTCAAGGTATTTTCTGTGTGTTAAAAGCATGAGAATTACTGTGTTCGGAAAGTTGTCAAAAACTCATCCATGTAATAATTCTTAGATGTGTTGCTAATGATCTAATGCCGAGGTTAAGGATAATATATTAGCTTGAAGGAGAATATCTCTATGCCTATGTAATTTTCATTCAGCTGTTTTTTTAAAAAATGCCTTATTCGAATGTAAGTGAATGATATTCTTCTATTTGGTCTCGATGTATAGACAGTGAAAACACTATTGTTCTAACACATTGAAATTACATTTTGCTATCAATACTCAGAAGTCAGAACTTTAAATTGGGAGTGAGGAAGATGGCCCTTACGTAGTTTGTTACTTGTCCTTAAGATCAAGTCATTTACCTTTTTTGTTGAATATACGAGTAATTTGCTACTCTTTTTCTCCTTTGTGAGGATAATTCTGCACTAACCAATTAAATAGATAACATTTTAGTGTGAGCTAGCCAAGTTTTGGCTATTAAATTGCAATATATGAATTCGTGGATGATGGTTTAGAGAATTATATTGATATGATTATATTACCGTGCATAACAGAGTTAAATGTGATTGCAACAGCACAGTGGTTGTCTTGGACCCTTTAAAAAGCCCCCTCTAATTGCTAATGTTGATGTTCCGCCTAAAGGATTGAAGAAGCGAGGTAAGGCAGCAAAGAAAGCTAGCACATCAGAGGATTTCTGGATCACCAGCACACATGATATGGACAACAGTGCTGCTCAGTCACAGGGAAGCATCTCATCAGCCAGCATAACCAATCAAGCTGCAGATCCTCATGGAGGTTCATGCAACCCCACTGAATTTGTGAATCATGGTATACTATGTTAATTCATGGGATTCATATGCTTTTTCCTACTGATATGTTCTTTTATCCAATCTTCTGTGTTCTGATGTGGATAGGCTATGGTTGTTTTATTACTGAATAGGCTTTGTGAAAATTTTTAGTCAGTTTTTCATTTTGTTTCCCCATTTACATGTTGTTGACTGTCTATCACTACCTGCCTTAAAGTGTAGTACATGAGATTTTGGAAGAGATCATGTGGTGCAATCATTTTTTGTTTTACTTGGTTGCTACTTACTAAAATTGGCAATGAAAGGAAGGGAAAAAATTGCTGACCTTGAGATTTTCTTTGCCAGGGCTTATCCTTTGGAATCAGACCCGGCAAGGTTGGATCGGAAGTAAAAGGTCTGAGAACCGAACCGAACAGTCACGAGAACCAAAAGTGAGGTAAATTTCATTGTTTGATTGATTTTACTCACACTTTGTATTTATAATTTTGAGAACCACAAGTCTAAGCAGATGTTGTACTATATTTTTTCATAAAGTTTGTGAATTACCCTTGTTAGTTACCAGAATCCGTGCTTCTAAGAGGATAAATCTTCTGCAAGTATGATGCAAGTTCATTTTCCTATATTACTACTTTCTTCTTTCATTCATTTGTGTAAAATGTATTGGGTTTCATCTGTAACTTAAAATCAACTCATGCACTTAAAATCAATCTCTCTAATCTAAAAGCTCTTATGGGAAATTCTACCCAAAACCAAATTGGAGAAAATACCAAATCCATCCATGGCCTTATGAAAATCTCTATGGTGCTGCAGTTGGAATGCAACTTATGAAAGTTTATTGGGTGGCAACAAGCCATTCCCTCAGCATATTCCCCTTGCGGTAAGCCACAGTGTCTACTTCTGAGCTTAAGTAATTATGAACGGTTATCTGATTTGTCTGTTTGTGTAAATATTGTTAGGAAATGGTAGATTTCCTTGTGGACATCTGGGAACAAGAGGGTCTCTATGACTAACCTATACAAACACTGTAGCAGTGTCAGTTGGTTTGATCATTACAATAATTATAGTTCTTTCTTCTGAAGGAAGAGGAAAATTTGGCATGCTGCAGTTATTAACTTTGTATATCTGTTGTAACATCATCTTTCAGTTGACAATGACAAGGAATGTTATTATATAGTTTTATTATTTGATTTAATTGATGAAAAAGGCTCTGAAGATGATAGTTTTGCAAAATTATTCTCCTTTGAATGATCAGCTGCATCTTTTTTTTTACAACTGAGTTGAAGTTATGCGACTAAAACTTAGAAATGAGAAGGTATGCATCTAAGCTTGATTTGGAGGACTATTAGACAATTATTGTTTAGAAAAAAATTAAATTTGAAAATTTTATAATAAGGAAAAAAAATTAAAAAGGAAGTGCAGAAATAGCAGCACAACAGTAATTTGCCAAGAAAGGAGTAGTGAAATTTGCTTTGGGAATTCTGAAACTGAAATGATAACAGGACAGGAGAATCGTACGGTAATAACGTTACCGTAATGATCTGAACAGTTATATTGTTTGAGTGTGGAAGAGAGAAGAAAAGGAGAAGCACCGTTTTTACCGTCGGATCCAAATACGGATTCTAATTACAGCCTTTGGATGCATTTCCTTTTTGGAGCTTTTGGGAGCTTCAGGTAAATATTAAAAACGTAAATATTTTTTATTTTATATTGATATAATTAATAAATGCCAGCTACAAAAATAATAATCATAATAAAAATAAATAGCATAGAGTCAATATAAATTTTATTCCATCCTTTTTTTTAGGAAAATGGAAATCTTGAAAAGTTTCTTTATCGAGGAAAAGAGGTTGTTGTTTTGTTTCCTATGAGGGACAAAAAGTTCAAGACTCGAGGACAGCTGCAACATGGTAAAAAGTTTAAAACAGAAAAACAAATCTCAAACTGAAATTATTATTTAATTATAATAAGATTAATATATGTAATTATTATACTATTTCCTCTATTTATTAACTTTTTTAATCTATGTAAAAAAATGTAGACCTAACACTTATCGTAGGACAGAAAAAGTACGAAATAAGTATCCCAAAATTCAGAAAAAAGAAAAGTACTTATAAAACTTCTTGTGTCAGGATCAACAGCTTGTCAGGTCTAGAAAGATTATTGGTTAAACAAGTAAATGGTATGAAGTAAGGTTTTATTTGACCAGACCACTTAAACAATGAAAGGAATATTCTTGTACCCAAAATATATAATATGTTTTACTTGTTTTCTCTTTATTGTTATTTCAATATATCACACTTCTATGGGCGCACATTTTCTTGGAAGGTTTTAACATTTTTTTTTTAAATATTTACATCTTTGTATAGTTACTTTATTTTGAATGCTTTTTAATTTAACTTTATTGTTTTCTAGATTAAATTACATTTTAGAGCTTCATTATTTCTTTATTTTTGAAATTAAATTAAATTTCTTATTTTTTAAAACCAGTAAAAGTCATTCCATAAATTTGATATTAATTCTGTAAATAATGAATATATTAATAATTATAAATCATAACAAAATACAGTTTTACCATATATAAGTACAATTTTTAACTGTCCTTGTTATTAAAATATAAAAAATATTACAATATTACGAAATTTATATAATTAGAACACCGGGGACAAGATTAATATGTGGACTAAGAAATATACATGACAAAGAATATTAATAAATTGAAAACCCCAATGCATATAAAATAAAAGGTTAAAATGAATTAACCTACACATCTAACATATGGTCACCCCTAATTGTTTATCTTTATTAATCAACCAAAAATAATTTTGACTTTGTAGCCAATTGACACAGTGATCTTTCATAGGAAGTAGAGATAAGGAATCTCATGCCACACTTCATACTCTCAGTCAGTCACTATTTACAAACAATTTAGATCTTTGTGAACCCTCAAACTCAATTTACTTCAAACTTTCTTCATAAAAAAAATTTACCAACAATCCAAAGTCAGGTCTCCAATTTCCCAAAAGGACTCAACCACACATTTTCATTGGGAGAACAAACCATTGAAGCAGTGCATTGTCTCTCAAACAGGAAACATATCTCTCAACTTTGTCTAACACATTGAATGTCTTCTTTTCTTTGCAATCATATTTCAATTGCCATACCCTTTCACCATTTCTCCCAATCCTTTCCCAAACACACCCTACTCCTCCCAAATTGCTTCACTTTTCCATCACTATCCAACATACTAAACTCCTTCATGGCACCACAAGGAAGAACCTACAAACTACATGGATTCCAAGTTGCATTCACTTTTGCTTTCTTTTGTTCCCTCATTGTTCTACTTCCTCAATCAGGTAACAAAAAGTGCCCTTTTAACCATATAATAAGTCTAGAGTTATTTGATCATGCATGCTTCTATATATTGAGAAATATGAAGTTAGACATTCACAACCACCTTCATGATTCTCATTCTCTAAGACTCTCCCTTTGCCCTTTATTCTTGTGTTGTGTTCTATATTACCTTGGTAGGTGGATCATTGTTGTCTGATAGAAGAAATAGTTTGGAAGGAAAGATAGGGTCAAAGCCTCCAGATTGTGGAAACAAGTGCATGAACTGTAGGCCTTGCACAGCAACTTTGGTGGTTCCTAATCACAAGAGGAAGGGTTTCATGGCTTCCTCTCCCAGCAAGGATGATAGCTATTACCTCCTTTCATGGAAATGCAGATGTGGGGATAAGTTCTTTCCACCATAAGAACCAACCCTAATCTTCTAACCCTATATATTATTACACAAGGGAAAACCTGAATCTACCCTAGTTTGATTGGTGCTTGCTTTTGTTTGTCAATCTTTCTCTCTTTTTGATTAGTTGTGAACGGATTATTCAACTTGTCTTCATCTTCATCCATTAATTTAAGATGTATTTTCATGTTCTTACCCTTGGTAGCTTCTTATATATGTCTCACTCTTTCTTATATGGCCACATAACTAAATGAATGAGATAATGCCATAGTTTTCTTGGTTTAATTTCTTTGTTTTTTCTATTTTAATAGCAAATATATGAATATAACTACTTTCATGATATCTCCGTATGCGCGTTGGAGATAGATATAATATACAGATGACTATATATGCATGCAATGAAGGCAAAAAATATCAGTAACTACGGTTTTCTCATTCAAATCACTTGTATAATTGTTTAGTAAACTTAAATATAAAACGTATATGTTTCTGTAATTTTATATTTTAAATATTTACCATTTACTTTGCCTGGCTTAAAATTACTTTTGTAAATACATATGGTGGTGACAAGTTAAACACTTAATTAACAGTTTGGTTTTTGCAGATAACATCGTATTGGAAGATGACGTCTAGAAGAAATTTTGTTATAAATTTAAGTGTAAAGTTAAGTCATGAAGAGGAACATAAAAGAAAAAAGATTCAATTTTAAAATTTTAGATTAAAAGAGGTGTTAATTACTTATTTAAGTGTAACTCATGTACCAAGTGAATTCTCTCTTAAAAGATTAATTTCCAAGCAATGAGTTAAGTTTTGTTAGGAGGCAAGTTAATTGTGTAGCTCGTTGTTTAGCTATAATGACACAATTTTATGTTAGTTCTGAGTTTTTTTGTTACATTAAAATTGGGCATCCATCATATTTTTCACACTAAAGGATTTTATTGAGTAAAAAAGTCACCAAGAGAGAACTTTATCAAATTAATTAGCAAAACCTTGTCTCTTCTAGTTGTTAGTTTTTATAATCTTCTGTAGAACTTGAAAATTACTTGTTATATTTTGAAAAAACTTCTCTAAGTAGTCCATGAGAACAATATTCATCTACATGTTATTAGCAAGGGAGTTTTACTTTACATAATCTTTTCCCAAATAGTACCTTTGAACTACTAAAGCTAATTTGCATGTATGAAGTTCATAAAGCCCAAAAGCTCAAAAGTGTTGGGTCAAAAACATTGGATCCCCCCAACAATATTTCAAGACGTGTTACCTTAGTGCGGTCTCTCATAATTTCTTTTTAAATATATATATGTATATATATTTTAAATTATATAATCTAAAGTATATATATTTTTATTATAGATTACATAATCTAGAATTTAAATTTTTTTACATTTCAGATTATATAATTCAAAATACATTTATATTTTAGGTTATACAATTCAAAATATATTTTTTTTTTCAAACTATATTATTAATAAAAAAACTATTCTAAATTATATAATCCGAAATAAAAAAGATTATATTATGAAATAAATTTTTATATTTCAAATGTAATACAAAACGTTTAAAAAGTGTAAGATTTATTTAATTTTGTTTCAGTAAATATATAATGTTTAATTTGCTGTGCGTGCAAGAAGAAAGTATAGAGCTGGATGAAGAATACGTTCTATTCCAAAGATATGTTTTGCATAAACCAAATCAAAATCCCTCCTACGATTTGCTTCTCCCTAATAGTCTAATCAAAACTGACCTTGACATTAGAGAGAAAGGAATCACGGAACATTTTTCATTTTTAAATTAAAACAATCATATAATATTCATACAAACAAGTAAATTATTCAAAAAATTCTATTTATTTTCATATACACCTTTTTTTTAAAATATTAAATTAGACTAATTATTAGAAATAAAACTTTTACGCTGCCGTCCCTTTCCCCGCAAACACAATTTCTAGAAGCACTTTAAAACAGCAAAGGCCTTTCCATTGTTACTTTCCTTCAATTCTTACAGTGAGGCAAATTAAAGAAAGTTTTGGTTCTAGAACCTAGAAGTTACCTTTTTCTACTTTACTTTTACTTTTGCTGAGACAAAACTAATTTATTTCTATTTCACAGTAACAATATTTATTACATGATTAGAGTGTTTGAAGTAATTAATGAGTGAGAAGATAGAGATAAGATTGAAGCTTAGTGCAAAAAAGATTGAATAAAAGCTTGAAAATATCCCATGCAGTGGTTTGCAATTACAAGATTTTTCACTCTGGTAATGAAAGCTGTGTTACACTATGTTTATTAATTCAATCATGAGCATGGGCACAGTTGGTAACCCAAGGCAATGTCGACGCATGTTTAGCAGCAATTGGCCGAAACTGTGGGTAGATGGTGACGCAGTTTCTGTCACTTAACACAATCCATTCATGGCCGTTCAATTTTGCAGCCTACAATAACTCAGGTACTCAGAAATGGTCCCACATCGCTTCACTTCATCAATCGTGTCCGTGCCAAAGAGATCCTAATCTCCAACTTGGATTTTTCTAATGCCAAAATGCTACATGGTGGTTACTGGTGCTAGTGTATAAAAATGACTCACCCCTTGTTTTGTTTTTGTGTTGTGTCTCAACTGGGCAAGTTTCTCTTCTATACTTCTCTTCTCACACTCACTCACTTCTTACTCTCAAATCACTCCCTCCCTCTGTCTTCGCTGTTTTCTTTCGTAGTGAAACACTTTATTACACTTTCAGTCCCTACCACCTTCCAAATGTGACTTCTACTACCGTTTCTTTCTCACCATCATCATACACCTTCCTTCATGTCATTCCCTTCGACCCTTTTGCTCTTTTCCTTGTTTTTGTCTCTCTGAAGTGCAAAAACATGTTACTTAGAAGTTGCACCGTGCCAACCCCAATACAGAACTTGGCAGATACACACCCTCGTATGTCACGAGGTAATAGACTGAAGAATCAATGGAGCATGAAGATGAAGGAAAGTGAAGAAGTGGGAGAAACAAAGCTGAGATTTTTCGAGAAGAAGGGAAAACCACCTTCAGTTCGAGAACTGTTTTCGAGTTCTGGTTTAGATGGGCATGGTGGTTCGGGGGAGAGAGATGGTAGGTTGCAGACTTCGGTGATGGGTGGTGGGATGGGGAGTGGTGGTGGTAGGATTTGTGGTGGTTTTAAGGGGAGTGGAAGAGGCTCACATGGTAGGGATTGGACAGATGCTTATTACCAGAACATGATTGAAGCGAACCCCAATAATGCTCTTTTGCTTGGAAATTACGCTAAGTTTTTGAAGGAGGTAATTTGGTTCGCTTTTGGTTGGTGCTTAAGCTTGATCATGATCTTTCTCTTAAAATGATGGACACGTACTCTTAATGAAAACAACAACAAAAAAAGTCTAATCTGTGAGATTATTCATTAACCAAAAAGTGAAAAGAAGAACAAACGGCCAAAATAACCTTGTGTCTTGTTTCTTTCTTTTACTATTTAGTGTTTTTTCTGACATTCGATTTGCAAATAGGTTCGTGGAGATTATCCTAAAGCAGGGGAGTATCTTGAAAGAGCCATTTTGGCTAATCCTGGCGATGCTAATGTTTTGTCCCTCTATGCGGATTTGATATGGCAAACAGAGAAGAATGCTGATCGTGCTGAGGGCTATTTTGATCAAGCTGTTAAAAGTGCCCCAGATGATTGGTGAGATCAATACACATGGATCATGGTTTTTCTTCTTTACATACATTCACCTCATAATTATTTACAGAATCAGTTACATTTTAAAAGAAAATATGGTATTTGTTTCTTTAGTAGTAGTGTTAGATGACCTATAGAATGTTATAAATTATAATCTAATGATATGTAATCCAAGACAATTGTCTACACATTTTGCTATTTTTTGCTGGCTTTGGTTTCATATTAAGCAAAATTGTATCCTGGTTTTTCTTGTTTGTTGATAAAACTAATGTATGAACCTTAATTGCTTCCCTTTTTCAGCTATGTCCTGGCTTCTTATGCAAAATTCCTCTGGGATGTTGAAGAAGATGAAGACGAAGAGTGCCAACAAAAGACTGATCTGGGCCATGCATATCCACTTGATCTCTTTGAAGAGGCTAAAGACAGCACTCATGTTTCTGAAGCTTTTCAATCTTACCTCTCTCAGTGAACTTGGTTATATCTTCAAAGACTAATGAACCATATATTATAGTCTCAAACAACTATGTTTTCCTTTTTTTCAACTCTTGTAAGTGACTACTATATATCAGTTTAGTAGACTAGAGTTGACTGTCTAGCTGTAAATAGCTTATGCTACAAATAAGAGAAACCAAAACTGTATTCAGTCTTCTGTTGTATACTAGCGAGGCTTCCACTGCTGTATCTTGAGAATATGAAATTTTGGTTGAAATTATAGAAAAGAGAACAGCCCTTTTACGGTTTCATCATGTTTTCCAATTACCTATCTTGAACTAGAATTCTTAGAAAGAGTGATCACCAAAATGCAAAGGGATTATTCACTTAAGTTTCCTATTAAATAAAAATGAGCAAGAAGAGCAAAATTTGGAATTGAAAGTGGTGTGTTAGTATCAAATCTTGTTTTGGTTTCCTTTAAAGAACCCCACACCTTGTCCTCGCTTGGTGGATCAAGGATTAAATATGTTGGGGAATCAGATCCTATTCCATGACAACAATGGAAAACAACAAAAATAAAACATAGAATATTCATGTGATAGGTTTAAATAACAATATAAGCCAATGGCTCCAAATGTAGATGGGACCTGATTTACAACTTCATCATTGTCATCTCAATGTCTTTCCTTTCAACCTGTCACATACAGACTCCTTGATAAGGTGATCCCATGTTAGATGCGTCTTTAAACAGTCTCTTCTCAGAATTTTGTACTGACTCGATGAGAAATAATATCACACTTAATTTGGCCTTAATAATGTATTTCTGAGGCTTCAGAAATATTCACAACTTTCTATTTCTGGCTAGACTGAGATTTTGAAACTATACGTATCTAGAATTCATCATGAATCATAAAATATGCAATCGCACAAATTTGCAAGATATGCTACAAGCCATGGTGATCATATATGACTTAATCAATAAAGGGTAGAGTTAGGTGTTTAATTTTCTTTCTTATCTGTATGAATGATTAATTGATCCCAAGTCTATCTACACACGTGATAAGAAATAGCCTCTCCGCCACTCATCTTCTCTTGTCCAATAAGAATTCACGCAAGAGTCTAAAGAGTCTAAGCCCACCATGGATTAGGTACCGCAAATAGCGTATGAATGAACATTTTTTTTTTTTCTTTCTCGTTTTTAAGGTTACATTATACTTAATTCGCTGCGTTCTCACTTTAATTTTATTTAAGACTAATTTGGTTTATAGTTAGAGATCTTATTTTTATTAATGATAAAATTTTTCAATAGTTTAAAAATAGTGTAAACCTGATTTTATAAGTCGATTTTATGGAACTGAGTCAGACTTAAACTTCACTTCTTAAAATAAGATCAGAACCATATTTTGTTAGATCTATACACAAGTTAAGAGATCTAAAATAATATAAACTTTATTTTCTTAAATTAATTTTATAAAATTGAATTAGACTTAAAATTTATTTTTTAAAATGAAATCAAAATTTTAGTGGATCTACACACAAGTTAAAAGACTAGATTCAATCCGTCGAAGATCTCACTTCCTAACATTTATAATTCAAAAGGTAAACCATTGTGACTACTTGGTTTCTAAAGTCTAATTACAATAACTACATAAATAGTATTGTAAATGTTGGTCTCTTCTTTGGTCATCCCTTGTCCGTGAATTTAAAGAGCCAATCAAATCACGAGAAGATCGTCATCCGCAGGCAGAAGAAAGACAAGTTGAATTCTGCATTTCGTATGTGCAAAATTCCATAGGATTTCTAAATGTAAACACAATGACAAGCAAAATTGATGTTCATAGAATTGAAACTAAACATAAAAAGCACGTATGCATGAGTCATTTAGCTACTTGCACTTGATCTCATCTTGGTCCTGATAATTGAACACACGACATGGGTACATTACTAAAAAAACTCCCCTGTCCCGATGAAGTAGCTTCTCCACTACTCAATTTCATGAAAGCTGAATAAGTACCTGCTTGAGATAATGAGGGAGGATCAGGCACAGGGCACAAACCTTCAAGCATCTGAGCCACCTTTGTCATGGAAGGCCTCAAACTCACGTCATCTTGTATGCACCAAAGAGCAACTTTTAGAGCATTCTCAACCCTTTCTTCCTTCTCATCAACATCTATCTTTGGATCAAGAACTTCTTTCAGTTTCCCTTCATCCATCATTCTGAACACATAAGAAGGAAAATGTGCCTTCTCAGCCCCTTCCCATTGATCATAGTTCTTCCTCCCTCCAATTATCTCAAGCAAGAGCATTCCATAGCTGAACACATCACTCTTCTCCGAAATTGCATAGTTAGTAATCCATTCAGGTGCCAAATACCCTCTTGTTCCCCTCAGAGTTGTGAACACATGGCTCTGCTCACGGCTCATTAGCTTCGCCAATCCGAAATCTGAAACCTTTGCTGTGAAGTTATCATCAAGAAGGACATTTTGTGGCTTGATGTCACAGTGGATGATCCTCACTTCACACTCCTCGTGGAGATAGGCCAATCCCTTGGCCGTGCCTATTGCAACGTTGTACCTTGTCTCCCAGTTCAACAAAAAATTGTTCTCACTGTTCTTGAAGATCCATTTGTCCAAAGAGCCCCTTGCCATGTACTCATAGACAAGAAGGCGATGAGGACCCTCAGCGCAGAACCCCTTGAGCTTGACCAAATGAACATGATGAATGCTTCCAATTATGGACACTTCTGCTTTGAACTCTTTTGCGCCTTGTCCAACACCTTCCAATTTTTTCACAGCCAACTGGGTACCATCTTCAAGCTCACCTAAATACACTGAGCCAAAACCTCCTTCTCCAATTTTTGTGGAAAAGTCCTTAGTTGCTCTACAAAGAGCAGCAAAAGTAAAACGTGCAGGCATCCCGGAGATACTGTCCAAGAACTCATCATCTTCCTCAAAGGTGTCTTGAGGGTACTTAACAACATTCTTCTTCTTGTAGTAGCACCAGAATCCTGTGACAAGACCAACAATAACCAGAACTGTGAGAACTACTATGACCACAACTAGAACAGTGTCATTCCTTTCATTTTTCTTGCTATGTCCATCACCACTATCAATAGAGACCTTCATGAACGAAACATAACCACCAGTGCCCCCCTTACTGCGTTGGAAACTCCCAGTCTCATCAAAATGAAAGCATCTTCCAGTACTGTTTTCAAAGAAAAGCACAAGGCAAGAGCAGTTTCCTAAACAAGTCTCTTTGCAAGAATCCAGGGTCGATTTTGAGGCCGGTGTAGTGTACTTGAGAGCAAAATAATCAAGCTCTTCACCAACATATACAAGTTCTGTTGAAGTACTAGAACAGGTGGAGATGTTGGGAGGTTTGCAGTTAAAACGAGATTTGAGAAGTTTGGGGCAGATGCACCAGTTTTCAAAGAAGCAAACATAGTACGGATCACAAGGCTGGGGAGTGCCACAAGGGTCTTGTGGTACCTTAACTGCTTCAGGATTAGGAGACCTCCCTTTGTTAAGATCATAAAAAGTGATGGCACCAGTTGGATCCAAGGTTGCAGCCCACAAGGACTTGGGATCTGAGTGGTCAGAGAAGTTAATTTTCCACATCAAAGCTCCATTTGTGTCATAAAATCTCCATGAATTGGACACCAAAGAAGCTGAGTGAACCTTGCTAGAGCTATTCATTGAGCTTCTCTGATCCTCTTCTGATAGGGACCAGTACACTTGTGGAGTCTCATATCCTGCATAGAGAAACAAATCACCTGCCTTATAACTAAGATAATAGTACATGTTCAAGCTGTTGTGGAAGCTTTTGAGTGTCATTCCCTCCACAAAGGCTTGCCCAGGCAAAAGGGTATCAGTGGGGTGGCTAAAACTTTGCCAAATAGCTGTTCCATTATCCCCAAGCAACACCAAATTCCCTGAGTCTAGCAACTCCATGGCCCTCACTTTCTGCCCTGTTGTATTTGTTGCCCAAACCACACCATTATCACCTTCCAAATATGCATTCCCATTATGGTCAAACTCAAATTTAGCAGATTTCCCAACGAGTAAGCCTCTGTTGGCAGTCCAAACCACTCTGTAGCTGCTCAAGTGCAAGACAACTAAAACAAACGATGAAACATCGATGGTAGTGAAGAATCCAAAAGCGAAAGCTGAGCTGTTGGATATCAAGAAAAAACCGTTATGGTCGGTCCATTCAGGTTGAGATGCACTGAAGCCAGGATTTATCCGAACAATGTGTTGATCTTTGGCCAGACAGGTACTAAACAGAAAGAACACACAGAAAACCAAGGTCCCCCATCTTAACATGCCCATCTTTCTATAACTGCATCAAAACATTGGATATTAACTCAGAAAAGGATGATGTAAGATCTGAGAAGATATATAATAAATAATTTGGCTGTTAGTGCAGGAAAGCATGTGAGAAAACATAGAAGGAAGTGCAGAATGAGTTGAGGAGAAATAGTAATACAAGTTTGAATATGGCACACCTTATTTTGCATTCAGAAGGAGAAGCTGTGTGGTGAAGTTAGAATGTGGTAGGAAGGTGTAAGAAGAAGAAGAAGATTAGAGAGAGTTGTGTGCATTTTGTTCATGGCCACATATGGTTGAAAAACTATGTGCTTTCACTACTGTCTAATAAATGGTAGGGATGATCTTGTTGCATAGTTGCATTATACTTCTAAACTTGCCCGTTTTTGGGGTTATTGACCTTTTTTGACTTTTCTTTATATATATATATACACTTAAAAATATATTTCTACCTCAGATTTATGGAAAGGAAATAAACATGAAATGGATTATCTTTTCATTTTCTATAAATAATTATGTTTATCCGAATTCAATTCTATTTCATTTCAATTTATATATACTTAAATACATAAGAATCAATTACTAATTTTTTTTATTAGTAGGGATTGACGTCTTTTGACACCAAAAGAATAATATAACCTTTAATTAGTGCCTTTGAATAATATATTGCAAATTGACACCAACCTTAGTGAACATCAATTCAACAAATTTTCAAATGTATTAAAAAACTTTTTTTTCCTAGTACTAGTTCAATTTCGTAAAATAAAACCTACAATATTTGGTACCGTACTCAATGGGGTAACATGAAAACCACTTCTGGAAAGAAGTCCAGTGAAAGAATACCTTCTATGTATCAGAGGGGCTACAAATGTTTTCTTTAGATTGGAGGAAAGAGTGAAAAAAAAATGAAGAAAAAAAAGTGAACTGAGTGCATTATAAAAAAATAAGAGAAATAAATTAAAAAATATAAATAATTTTATAATAATAATAATAATACTGATAAACAAATTGAAGTTTTAGGACTTTGACTTCCTTTGCTGTTAGAACACGTTCAGAATGAGTTGGAGTTGGCAGAGCCACCTGCCACATAAATTTCTATCCAACCCTATTTATTATAGTACTCTTTTTACTTAATGTCCACCTCAACATCAGAGGATGCATTTATTAATTGTGATAATTATTAAATAGTACAACTTTCAGGAAGATTTTATATACTATAACTCTATCGTTAATGATTCATCTTACTAATTATAATGGTAATTACTGCATTTACAACTAATCAAAAACGTTAATTTTCCATGTCGTTTTTAATACTTTAGTCTACAAAATATTTACTAAAATAAAAATGTTGAAGCCTAAAGAGAAAATAGGCATATTAAAATTGAAGAAAATTTTGATGACTAAAATTCGTATATAAAAGTATTCATGTATATCTTATAATATTTCTTCAAAACAAGTAATAGTAAAATTTTGAATCCACTCGAACCTTGTGATAAAAATTTCATCTTGGCAGTTTAAACGGAATAGCTTTTCACCATTAAATACTAAAATAATAATCTTCATCAAGTAGTTAGATTGCATTAATATAGAAATAACGGTAATTTTCTTCTGATTCTGCTTTTTTTATTAAAACGCATAGAAAAAATGGGGTCTTTCAAAAGTTATATGGAGTAACTTAAGGTTGGATTAGGATGTTCTTAACATAAGAGTTATAGTATATTGAAAACCAAATTATTTTACACAATTACCGTAAAACTAATTTAAATTTTAAATTATTTTTCCATAAACATGTTTATCCACTCACTTAAATATAATATTTATTATTAAAATGAAGTTGTCAATTTTTTTTCCTAAAAACTTAGTTCTCGAAAGATAATTTCTCTTAGCATAAATAGTGGATATCTCGATTTGTTTTGTTATATTATAGATAATGTTTGAAAATGTTTGTAGATATTTATGAATACTTTTCTAATTTTTGAATGAAATTGTTTGGTATTTGTTATAAATTTTACGAAATATCTGTTATTTTTCTTTAGTCCTTTGAAATGTGGTGTTGATGTAATATAAGTTTTTAAATAAAAAATAAATGTGCAGTAAAATAATATAATTTTGCAATTACGAATTTAAACTTAAAATAAGAAATTCTCTGGGAAGAAATTATATTACAACCATTTTGAAGAAAACATCCTTTAAATAAGGTTCTCTTTATAAAACTAATTGAAGGTGACAGATATTTTTAATAATATCATTCTAACCTAATAAAGCTAGTAGAAAATATAAAATAAAGAAAGAGACCCTTAATTAAGTTATTTTCATGAAGCTGATTTTGAAAAGTCTAAAGTTATCTAGAAAAAGATTGACAGGTAAATTATGGGGTCAATACGGATAAGAAAAAGTCACAACCAATTAAAACTATATGAAGATACTTTAAGCCTATCTTTTGAACTCAATCAATCCTACAGTTTTCTTTTCTTCAACTTGTTTTACTTTTGCTAATGTGGACAGTGAAAATTTCTTAACAGAAAAGAAAGATGTAATATTTAATAGGATGTGTCATACCAAAACTTAGAACAGTTAATAATATCACACTTTTTAAGACATTCTTTAATATAATTAGTTTATATCATGAAAGTGAGTATGTAAGAATTTTACATTATAATTGTTAGATAGAACAGTGAATTAAGTAATTTGTTGCTGAAAAAAAATTCAAGAATGAAAGAAAGATCAAATAATGGAGCTAATTGAAGGTTACAGCTGATAGCAGGATATGCATGATTCTTATAGAGGTACCATTACTAGTGCCCTGAATCAAAACAAATTTTTTAAATCAAATTATTGAAATTTTTTTTAATATGAAAAACAAAAATATATTTATTTTAAAATTTAAAGACTAAAACGATATTTAAATCTATTTAATTTTACTTAGAAACATGGGAAAAATTTTCCATCCTATAGGTAAAGATTGTTATATCACAATTAAACCTAAATTGGTGACTTTGACATCCTTCCAAAATAGTTGCAACTTGCTAGTCATCTTGTAGGTATAGAAAGTTGTTTTTTAGTGCTTCATTGATGACAAAATATATTAAAAAATATTATATATATATATATATATATATATATATATATATATATATATATATATA
>Ga0209489_103092_pt1 | contig 32873 bp, 12 predicted proteins | sample SiratrowhiteBW_FD_187527 | JGI IMG/M metagenome (GOLD analysis project Ga0209489, IMG submission 187527) | Root nodule microbial communities of legume samples collected from California, USA - Siratro white BW (SPAdes) (version 2) | ecosystem: Host-associated > Plants > Roots > Nodule | place...
CCTCTAATTAAAAAAAAAAAAAGTACAATGAAAGATTACATTTATCGTACTAACAATGAAAGGTTACATTTTTTTTATGATGGTAACAAACATACAGATTTTTACCTATATAACAATTAATCATTTACAAATATTTTTTATAGAACAAACTAAAAAGTCATATCATGTATGTCTAAATCAATAAAAGTGTAACCACACACCAGTATCTATTCAATAAAGCACATTATTCATCTTTTTCACCCTTTTAAGATTTCACATCATGTACTTGGCTCGGCATATTTTACATGTACTTGATAATTTGATAAAGAGAATCAATTAGATTTGGCTGATGGCTGAATTACCAACACAAGTGAAGTTGAATGATTAAAACCTACAATTGAGCTATGTTATTGCTAAAAAGCTTTGAAATCTGTAGAATAGAGTGGTGGATTTTACTGATTTGGCACAATAATTAGACAAATTTTACATTCTCCATGGTTCCTACACCACTGCACAATCAAATCAGACCAAGTAATTAGGATTAGAAGAAAGTAACACTTAATCATTGTTCTTTCACTACTACTCTTTTAATCATTGGTTTCTTCTTAACACAACAAAATTGGTGTTAGTTTATAACAAATTATGTATGCCACTTACAGAAACAGATAAGAGGTGAGTGTTTGTTTTAAAATTTAGAAGACACGTGTTATAAAAAAAATTAGGAAAGATGAATGTTTTTTTTCCTTAAAATGAAATATTATAACTACCATTTTCTTGATCCAAAGTGTTTGGGGTGTTAAGAATAACAAAATAAGAAGCACAGAGAAAATATTCTTTTTGAAGGATCACGTAATCTATTCGCAATATACTATATTCTAACACCAACATGGTTTCTATATATATAGAACCTAAACAAAAGAAATAACAAAAAACTTTTCAAAACAAAAAACGTTAAGGCACTTAAAAAAACACGCACTAGATGATGTAATTTATCTTTTGCACTCTTCCATCAAAGAGTCTAAGCATCTAACTAAGTTCTTTAATAAATAGTCTTTTCCACATAATTTAGATCCAATCATCACAATTCTCCACCTTGATTGTAAATTATGGAAGAACTTTCACTATGATTTTCCTTTGTCCTCAAACGATAAAATAATTAGCTTTAGGCATCATAAAATTTTTGATTGACAAAGACTTTGTAAATAAACACTACAAGAAAAAAATTTATTTAGACACCAATTTTAACTACCAAATAAAATGATTGCTAGTTATGATCAAAATAATCACCAAATTAGGTATTGGTTGCTAAATAACTATAAAATAAAAATAATGATTGAATTTAGTGACTAATTAAGTCAAGATAATTGGTATCTAACATTAGCTACCAAGGTTTTAGTCACTTATACCATTAGATTCAATTTAGAATCTAATGATATAAGTGGCTAACCTTGGTAGCTAATGTTATATTCCAATTATCTTGACTTAATTTGTCACTAAATGCAATCATTATTTTTATTTTGTAGTTATTTAGCAATCAAACCTAATTTGGTAGTTATTTTGGTTACAATTAGCAATCATTTTATTTGGTAGCTAATTTTGGTGTCTAAATAGTTTTTTTCTTGTAGTGACATTTGTTGAATTTTCCCTCGGGGCTATCTTCTCAATCCCAACCTCCTTAGACTCAATAATGTCTCTCACAAAGTGCAGTTTGATGACTATGTGTTTTGTCCTCTCTTTGTAAATCTGATGATCAGTTAAATGTATGACACTTTGACTATTATAATGAACGGTCACACAGTCTTACACAATATCCAACTCTCCAATCATTCCCTTCAACCACAATGCATCATTCACCCCTTTTTATGAGCACAATATACTCTACTTGGATAGTAGATAAAACCACCACTCATTTTGAATTTGCTTTCCAGCAAACTGTTTTACCAAACAATGTAAAAAGATACTCCACAAAGTGACTTTTTGATATCAACATTCCATACATAATTAGTGTTTACAAACCCTTCTATAGTAACTCTGTTATGGGTAGTGTGGTCATTAGTCAAGATACAACTCTTTTTACTTAAGAACGTAGCAGTCTAAACGTCACAATTCGATTGTGACTTGGCCTACCTGGCCTCCATCACGGGACAATTGATGCCACTCGCAACAATCTCTCCCTTAACAATTGTCCCACTAGGAATCAAACTCTTCAATTGTGACTCGAACCACCTGGCCTCCGCCACAGGACAATTGTGCAACTCGCAACAATCTCCTTCGGAACAATTGCCTTACTAGGAGTCGAGCTTGTGACCTTAACTCTGATATCAATTGCTAGATTGAGTGCTTAGCACTAGACTAAAAGTTATATCCAATACTTAGGGCACAAGTCTTTCTACTTAGGAGCATAGCAACCCAAACACCACGATTCGATTACGACTTGGCCCACCTGGCCTCTGTCACGAGACAGTTGATGTCACCCACAATAGGTAGAGAGTTTATATACCACACCAGACGATATTGTTCCATTTAGATATCACTTCAAAACCTCCCAACGAGCTCATCTAGGATCTTCCATGTACCTGCTAACAACACTAATAACATGAGCTAGATCCAATCTTCTACAGTCCATCCCATGCACAATGCTACTAACTCTATTAGCATAAGGGGTAGTTCATCTTCCACCTTTCATCTTCAATACTTGGAGCTTGGGTAGCTAAGAGCTTTGAGTGGTGTCCTAGAGGTGTTCCCTCAGGTTTAGATTCATGCATTGTAAACATCTCAACATCCTTCTATAAGTACCTAACCATTTGGTCCCTTTTGTATATCCATCCCCATGGGACCAAAATCCTTCATTTCAAACTATAAGCTTAATTTTTCTTTGAGCTCCTCTAATTCATTTTTATATTGGTTGGCTATAAGCAAATCGTCTGCATATTAGAGTAAGAACACCATAGACTCTTCTTCTCTTTTGAGGATGTACTCCTCTAGAACCCAATCTACCATAAGAAGTCAAAATATCTTGTACCATTCTCTTGGACTATGTTTCAAGCCATACAATGATTTTTCAAAGAGAAATACCTTACCTTCCACTTCAACAAACCCCTCAGACTACTACATGTAAATAATCTCGTCCAAGATACCATGTAGAAAAGTTGTCTTCATGCCTAACTGTTTCAACATCAAATTTACTAGTTAACAATACACATCAAAATCCTTGCAGAACAATGTTTTACAATAGGTAAGAATATCTCATTATAGTCTACCCCTCCATCTGTGTAAAACCTTTCACCACCAATCCATCCTCAAACCTTTGTCCTTCCATACCTGGAATTCCCTTTTCTTCTTAAATACCCACTTGTATCGTACCACCTTCTGGTTTCTTGGTAGATTAACAAGCGTCCACATGTGATTCTTCCTCAGAAATTCATCTCCTTCTTTATGGCAACCTGCCACTACTGACCTTCTGCACCTTTTATAGCCTCCTGAAAGCTTTTAGGTTCTAAACCATCTATCTCCTCACCTACTGTCAACTCATAGCTGATAAGGCCAACATATCAAACCTTTGTGTAGGTTTGATCATCCTCCCCTCCCTATCGTTATCATGCTTAAGCTGATAGTTGGAGTCAACATCTACGCATTTAGGTCTTCTTGTGTAAGAGTCAGAACGTTGGTTGTTAAGGAAAAAGTTCAACACCCTGTAATTTTGATTAAGTGTTTGAACCAACAAAGTACGTAGTTGAGTTTGATAAGAGGAAGATTAAATCATATCAGCACATCATTTACAGACAATAAGAAATTGCTTATCAACAACAATATTTGTCAGTAGAATAATGAAGAATAGAGGAAAAAACAACGAAAATACCTTTCACTTCATATGATAAGCATTGATGAATGTCAAATAGAAAGGAAATCAAATAATAAGCTCAATGCAAACTCCAACCTACCACAAGATCAAAGAATATTCCTAAAGCTTAAGTTTATTTTACAGAGATTGCCTCCTACATAGGTCTTCAAGAAGACTCATGCAAAGTATCAACCCTCAAATATCGCCTAGAGTATGAGCTAAATCTATAAAGACCACCAACTCTCCTGACATAGCTACCATAAAATTTTGTACCAGCTACTTTCCTTGTACGATATGCACTTTTACCATGTGATGGTAAAAAAGGTTCTGCTACCAAACATCCAGGATATTGTACATAGAAGAAAAGCTTTTAAAGATGCATAAGTTGTATTAAATGCGATAATCAAATTGGAGCTCATCGGATGCAAAGAAGGCATGAAATAACAATTGAAGTTCCTCAACGGTTATAAACAACCTCTTAACGACTACCTTCTTCCAGCGAATATATAAATCCTACTATTAAAAAGAATAATACAAGAGAAGAGAGGATACACTGTGCCAAAATATAGTCAAGAAGAAAAACAATCCTCAAAAGCTTCAAAAAAGGATCTTAGATATTAATGTATGAAAAAAAACAAGTTTAGGCCGAGTAGAGGGGGGTGAATTGAACTTTTAAAAAAATTCACAAATATGAAAAGTATTAAAATTTGAATGAAAGCTCTTTCTTAAAACTATTGAAAATGACATTAAGAGGTGTACAACAAAAGATCAATAAATTCCAGATCAGAAACAATCAATTGAAACAATACATAGATATGAAAATAGTTCAGTAATAATCCAATTACTATCAGAAACAATGAACAATAAATGTAATTAATTGAAACCAGAATGTAAACCGGATTAGTCAAGAACCAGTAATAACACCAGATTCAAAAGCGAAAGTAATTTGTTGAATAAAATCACAAACTAGAACTGCCCAGAACTGATCAGATAAACAGTATTGACAGTAACCTAAAGATCGCTCACATAACAACACAATCAGATTTAATAGACAAAACCAGAACCAAGAATTGTTTCAAGAAATCAAATTTCCAGAGGAACAATCAATTATACACTAGTCATTGTTAACAGGAAATACCCAATTAGTATAAAGAACTGATACAGTCAATTAAAAAGATGTAATAACAGTTTCAGAAAACTTAGTGAAACACAATCAGAATGAAGATTCAATTATGCGCGATGAATAATTTATTGAGCAAGCGACAGAAAGTATGATAAAGTGTTCAAGAAGAGAGAAAGAAAGATCAAGAACACTAAGATTTATACTGGTTCACCCTTCCTCAAGGGCTACATCCAATCCTTTTCCAACTAGCAAAGAGTTTTCACTATAAAGATCAACAAGATCAGTTTACAGCAATACAAACACCTTACTCCCCGCAAGATACCATTGCTCCCAACAGCAAACAACCTACTGTACCCCACAACAAGTAAAAAACAATACAGAAACCCATTGCACAAACCTAATTACAAGACCCTATGTAATCTAGGTATAAACAACACTGTTACAGATCACAACCCACTACAAAATGTAACCCAAACCACTCACTGTACCAGAATTTATCAAAGATATTACAGAGCAGAAGTGCTTCTATACAAAATAGAATATAAATGGTTTAAGAACAGTATAAAAGACTTAGCTCTGGTGCAAAACCAGCGTTGCACTTAACCCACTCAATTCAAAGCTCCAAGATTAAAGTTATTGAAGTTTTTCTTGAAGAAAATTGAATGTAATGAGTTCCCAAGGTGAAAGCACATTTTTCTCTCTTAGAAAGTCACAATTGATCGCTCCAAATTCTTAGGAATGTTTTTCATAAGTATGTTATGTCATAATTCATGCTCACCCTTTATATAGACAATCTGGTTTTTAAAATCTGTCAAAAAATCAATCAATTGTATCAATCAGTCAATCGATTGATTTTTTTTGTGAGTTAGAAAATTCTAGTAAGTTGTATTCTGAAAAAACAATTTACTGATTTACTCTTTTTGAAAAAAATGTTTTTCAAAAATTTGTTAAACCTCATTTGTTAATCAAAATAAATTTTAAAGCATACTTTGAGTGATATCTCATGCAACTCATGGTTTTATACTAAAACCACACTCACACACGCACCTAACCTAAGTCCTAGACCAAAACTTCATCAAGCTCCACGATAACTTCAAGCAATCCACTTTGCTTTCTTTGATCCATATAGACTTCATCATATTGTTGACTTCATCAAACCATTTAGCAAGCCTTGGTGCTAACAATGTAGCGACACTGTCAAAACGTATAGGTTTATGAGTGCTTAGAGGAAAACATGAGAAGTACCTCTTTAGTCGCCTAGCAGAGTGAAGTTTCTAATTGTATTTGTCAAAAAATGTAATCCCTTCAAAGAGTTAGAAATAATTTGAATTAGGAGAGAAAGCCCAAACCTTTTACAACTTACATCTCATTCTCTCCAAAATGGTTTTGTTCATCATCCTAGCCAACTCATTTTGTTGTGTACCTGTAATAATCTTATGTCTCTTTATACCTTCCATCATGCAAAACTCATTTAACTCCTGAAACAAATTCTAGTCTATTGTTTATCCTCAGCACTATTAGATTGGTCCCTTATTGATTACTCACCACAATGCACCACTTCTGAAACCTCTAAAAAGTCTCACGCCTTTTATGAATAATCATCTATGATGGTGAGGAAATAAGACCCTTCACCATGAGTCTTAACTCTCGTTGGACCTCACAAGTCTACATGACAAAAGTTAGACACTGTCTGCGTATTCAATTAATTTTATAAAAAATGAAAAAAGTTAGTTTTTATCTTTTTGTTTAAAACGCTACAAACACTAAAAAATACTCTCTTTTTAATGAAAGTTCAAAGTGGTTAGTTTATGATTTAATTGTTTTTTATTTTTAGAAAATACAAAAAATATAATTTAAGTTCAACCTACTGGATTTACAAAAAATAAATAAAAATAAAATTTATTTTTCACACTCTTAGGATTACCTTTCACACCCCACACACAACCTTTTTGACATCCACATACAACGCCAATTATTGAGTTCTTAACAATAACAAAGTAAGAAACACAAGAACAATATTGGAAGAAAGCATTATTATTAACTAAAAGGTTTTATACATAGAGTTTACTCATAATTCAATGTATCGTCTAAGACCAAAATGTTCTTTATGTATAAAACATAAACAAAAGGAATAACATATAAGCATTAAGACAGTTACAACAAACAGGTGCTAGACAGTCTAACTAGTCTTAACACTACTAGATTGTCTCTAGTAAGCAATCTTCTACACCCTTCCTTCAAACGATCTAAGCATCTGATTAAACTCTCCAACAAGTCTACTTTAAAATCAAACATTACACAAAAGATTAACAAAGCAATATCTATTTTAAAAAACAAATTTAACTATGATTTTACCTCTCTTTCATATTCTCTTAAAACACTTTGTTAATGAAGCAACAATTGAATATGTATATACTACTTGAATATGTCATAGTCAATATATCCTTCAAAAGATACGACTAATTGTGAATCTTGAATTGATTTATTTTTATTTCAAAATAATATGAATTTAGGTCTAGTTACATGAAGAAAAAATAGAAAGCATTATGATAACAAAATATTTCCAAAGTAACAAAATTAATAGAATATATTAAAAAAAGTAAACAACATAAATAGAAAAAAGTTATATCGTTTGAACAAATGAATTCAAGAAAAAATAATGTAAAGTTTAATTGAAACGAAAAGGAAAAAGAAAAGGATTTTGAACCGAACCTAAATTATAAAAGAAAAAAAATTGTTTAGGTCGAAGCCCACAAAAAAAAAAAGACCAAAAAATATAGGCAAACTCTTCGTGCACCTCTATGGGAAAGTAAAAATATTGTTTTACTCTTAATGAAATAAATAAATAAACCTTAAAGCACTCGCTATTCGTCTTCATCTTTTCCATCTTCTTAGTTGCTCCACCAACAACCCCTGCCGTCTTTTCTTGCTTTTTTCTTTCTGTTGTAGAGAATTTTTGTACCCCCTTCACTCAATATCAAATCTGCATTGCTCCCATTGAAAGTGTGTTTTAGGCTTTGTCTTAGAGTGAGTGTGATTGGTGGTGAAAGAGAACCTATGCATAGTTGAGGAGAAATTCTCTAGCACATGGTCTAAAATGATTAAAACAAACCACAAAGCATAAGCTGAACTAGGGCAAAAATAGTTTTGAAAATAGAAAACTGGACAAAAATAAATCGATTTCAGGATAAGTGAAATCGATTTATTCGCGCTCTAGATAGAACTGCGTAACTGTTTTATCAAAATTGTTTTGGGTTTTCCAATATAAATACGGAGGGTTTTCTAACGTGCTCAGTGAGATACGAAATTGAGAATCAATTGAGAGAGAACTGTGAAAATCAATTTGGGAAAACTAGGGATTTCTTGATCAAATTGAAAGGGGTTTTTTTCTTGAAGAATCAATCTTGACCAAAGTACTATGCTATTGGATTCCTTCAAGACCGTGCAAAGGCCTCTCTTGTTGCGCGAATCAGGAAGTTTCTCAACCTTTCTTGAACCCGTTTGATTCAAGATTTATGTTGTTTCATTGTAATTTTGTATAATTCTTGAACAATTGCATTGAGTGTGGGCTATAGGGTTTAGTCGTGTGTTGTTGCTGAATTGATTAGGGCTGTGGGGTGTAATTTCAATAATTCAGTGGTGTTCTTGGTTCTTGCGGGGTGTGAGAACTGTGTTTGATTGTAATTGAACAATTGAATGTTTTAGTGAAACTTTCTTTGCTAGTGGGGCAAAGAAGACTAGACGTAGCTCTTGAGGAAGAGTGAACCAGTATAAAATTGATTGTGTCTATCTTCTTTGACCCTTCTCTTGTGTTCTTGATTAATTCTTGATCACTTGTTTAGCCTCTGCACGGCCCACTGTACTTGAATATAACAGATTTGGTCAATTTGTATTCTACATAATAGACAAACTTTTATGCATAATACTTGAACCTGAATTGTTGCGTTTAGTGGTGTTTTCAAATCTGTTTTTGTAATTTGTCAAAGTAATTTTGAATCAGATTTGTAATATTGATTTTGAGGTGCTTGTATACGTAGCTATTGTGAATCCTTGCTTTTGATTGTTTCTATTTTGTACAACTGCAGATTTGTTAAATCTAGCACAATTATTCTTCTTTCAATTATACCATTCTCTCATTACTATAGTGCATCATTTTATCTTTTCTGAATAGCACCACAGTTAGCATTTTAGATAAGCTATTCTTAACTACTCTGTGCTTTATCATTGAGTCTTGTTAGATTGTATTTTGAACCTATCCAGGAGGTATACCATTCCAGCTTCAACTGCTATTTTTGTGTACTGGTTAAGTGTCATATTGGTTCTGCTGCATTGTCTCTATAACCTATTTTGTGAAACCTTTAACTGACTAGTGCAGTTTGGTTTTCCCTTATTCACAGTTCACTTCATACATTAGTTTGAATTGATTGACTTGCACTTTGCCTATTAACTTGTGTGATGGTTCTTTGGTGATTACTATATTATATTTGAGGGCTCCAGTACTGGTTTTGCATTGTTACATTATTGAAATTAGATTTCTGCTACTAGATAGATTTCACTTGTATACAATATTGATTGTTATTACTCTGCAGAAAAAAAATCAGTTTATCCGTGCTTGAAATCAGTTTACTTCTGCTCTGCACCTAATATCTTTGATCTTTGAGATTCATTAAAGGTTTTTTATTTGCGAAAAATGTTTTCAATGTTTTAAATTTCAAAAATCTTTTAAAGTTCAATTCACCCCCCTCTTGAACTCAGCCAAATATATTTTCACTTTTGATGTTTCACTTTTATCTTGTTGTATTATGGATTAGGTAATTTGGAAAGTTTCTAGATTGTATAATCCAGAACATATTACTTTTTTAAAATACACATGGGATTGCACAATCCAGAACGTACTTCCAGATCCACAATTGCCTTTCAGATTGTGTAATCCGTAGTGTATTTAAAAAAAGTTCTAGATTGTGCAATCCAGGTTACTTCCAAATCTAGAAATATGTTCTAGATTGCACAATTTGGAATATGTTATTTTTTTAAAAGAAAAAATACACTCTAGATTGAACAATCTAGAAGGTACTTCTAGATCTGAAAATATGTTCTGGATTGTTCAATCTTGTGCTTATTTTAAAAACATAATATGTTCTGGATTTGTGTAATCTGAAATGTATCCAGTATGTGTTTGCTATTATGAATGTTATTTGTGAAGTTTAGTCAATTTTGCTTTTTATTAATATAATAATTATATTGTAGACAAAGTGTGCATCTCAAGACGATGGTAGGCAGAGACCTACAACATCGGTCCGTATAGGAGATTGTGAACAAGTTTGTCATTCTAGTATTGGTCATGCGATGGATGCGGCTAAAGGAGGACTTGGTCAACAGAAGGATTCCCTACAGAACCTTCAGATCGTTCTCTATTAGTAAGTTTTGCAGATCATGTTGTTTTGAGATTGTGGGAGGGTGTAAGGATAAGGAACTATAATTAATTATTGTACTAGTAATTATTATTTTTAGTTACAGACACTCATGTGTTTATTAGGATCGTGGAGAACTAAAATTGGTCTTACATGTTCTCAAATTAAGTAAACTTGGGGTGCCTCATCCTCAAATTGAGGCACTTGTACATAATTATTCGAGATTGTTACCATTGTGTAACTTAACTTAAGAAGTAGTCGATAAGGGGTTGATTTCAACCTTTGTGAAGAGGTGGCACCAAGACACTAGTACTTTCACCTTCTGGTTGGTGAGATGACGATAACATTGGACTATGTGTCATTACTGCTCCATATCTCTATTGTGAGGCAATTTCCTCCGTATGTTCTAGTGGAATTCATTACAGCTTCAACTATTTTGGTGGGGTTGCTAGGGGTTGACTTGGGTGATGCCACCTTCAAATGAGACATAGTTGTGGTGCACACATCAAACTTAGTTGACTTTGAGAGATAAATGAGGAGCCGTTAGACTTGGGAGTGTGTTGTGAGGATTTATTTGTTGCATCTAGTAGGATGCACGATACTTGTTAACAAGAGTGAAACACCAATCTATATGTCATACTTGGTGTTGTTCAATAATCTATGAATGTGTGGCGATACTCGTGGAAAGTTACGACACTAACCTACATGTATGACCAATTAGGGGATGTGTATTTTGTCCAGACAAAACAATTTGGTGGTTATGATATGCTTATACAAGTAAATCATATACACAATTAATAGAAGTTACATTTATCATCATATGAATACATAAATATTGTTGTGTTGAAATTGTAATCAACGTGGATATATGAACATTTTTTAGGCTTGGGAACGAGGGATATGAACCTACCTCTTAAGAGGTTCACTCGCGGGAACAGGATATGTCATTGTATGACATATTTGCATTGTTGGCATTGTGCGAGTCCAGTTAGGTGCTCTGACCCATGTTGGGGTTATATTAAGTCCAAATGCAAACCATCGTCGTAATATGTCATTTGAGTTAATATCCTTATTTTTTGGATACGTATGGACACATGTACGTGTCAACATTTATGCAAGCATGTGTTGTGATAGTACAAATATGAGCAGTCGGTTGTTCCACCTCCTATACCATATGATGGTGGAGTTATGGAAGTTATAGATGAAATGTGGTTAAACTTTGTTGACCACCTCCTCACAGGTGTGAGATTGGCTTCTCATGCATCTATATATGTAGCCAAATGCATGTCATGTTTCAAAATTGTGTCACACCCATATATAGTTTGTGGTGCAGAGGAAGATCGACTGATTGTAACCACATTGTCGCACTTGTAGTCCACAAGATGGAGACACAAACCCTACATCACAATAGATCATGCATGTCTAGTAAGTTATTTTGTTATTCACTATTCATTGTTTATTATTTACCACGGTTTTTCTTTTACACATGTCATTTCAATGAATACAAGGTATATTCAAGTGCATTGTCAATGTCTATGGTCACGTCACTGAAGGCACTCTAGCATGAGAAGAAACACATTGCACTCAAATTAGCTCGCAGTGTGACAGATGGGGGGTTGTTTATATTAGAAGTTTGTATTCTGTATACAACAGGCACCAAGGCCATAGTAGTTAGAATTTTATATTATATATTATTTTTATTCTTGCTTTGAATTTATTGATTACTTTTACATTATGACAAATTTTAATTAATTTAAAGTCGTGTTATCTTTTTATTTTATTCAAGCTTGGTTTTGTTCTGAAACAACGTTTATTTTCAATGCGTATAAATGAATGAAAAAATAGAGGATATATGGGAACATCTAATTATTAATAACTACTATAGTCAATAAAGTAATACATTTCAAATAACACACAACAATGTACTCGTTGGGATCATCAATCATCTGCAAGGATAACATATATAGCCTTTAACGCCTAATAATTGTACAAATATGTGCATCTTACTAATGTAATATTCTACTCAAAAATTGGGATTCCATCTCCACATTTAAAATCACTATATTACATTTACACCAAAATATTAAATGCTAAACAACAAGAAAGAAATTATATTCCAAATTACACAATCCAGAATAAAAAATTATCATAAATATAACTTCTAGATTTTGTAATCAAAGAAGTCTCTGCTTTCCACATTTCAGAATTCAAAATTTTAGAAGGATATCTTTGCATTTTCAGAAGTATAAGAGTACAGGAGAAAAACATGGGAGTGCAAGAAGAATGTACTAGAAGTATGTTAGGTTATAAGATAACAATAATATTTCTTCAACTTTTACATTCACCAACCCTTTATTTTTAAGTTGCACCCCCATAAAATTTGAAATTTTAATTATGTTTTCATTTTTTGTAATACAACTTTAGTTCAAAAATGTACAATTTAGTGACCTTCTATATTGTATAATTCAAAATGTTAAAAAGTTAAATTTTTAAATTCTGAATATACAAACCAAAATACATAACGTGTATTCTTAAATGTACATTCCAAAACTACAAAATTTTATTTCAGATTGTACATTTCGAAATACAAATTTGTATTCCAAAGTATATAATTTGAAATACAAATTTCATAACACAACTTATATTCCAAAACATAGAATCTATAATATAAATTTATATTCCAAGTTGTAAATTTTGGGGACAAATTTATATTCTAAATTCATTGTCATTCATGGGTTGTATTCATGAATGTGCAAACTCTAAAAAGATGTCTGTGAGAGAGAAAGCCCATTGTCATCGAGATGACCTTCACTTCTTCAATGAGTATGGTCCACACTTTTTACTGAATCCCACCATTACAATCAAATAAGCCAAAAATCAAAATTTAAAACACCACATTATGAAAGTCCCAAATTCAAAATACCTAAAAATCACCACACATCTAGAAAGGTTTAGGAATTTAAGGGATCTTAAAAAGCCCAATAACAAGGTATGCTTATGGAAGAAGTTTCTCTCCAGCACAAGCTCTATTTACCCAAAAAAGCGCCAAGCCATGTTTCAAGTTTCTAAACTCTGAAGGGATGGTTCATGTGAAAGAATTGTTAGATAAGTTAAGATTTGCCAAATCTTCAAAATTGCCAAATGCTTGATTCATCCCCACTAAAATTGTTGGTGGAAACAACATATGACTACATTCAAATATAATGCTTAACAGAACGTCTCCAAAGAGGAATTCATCGAGAGATTCCACAACAATGAAACACAGGTTGCATCACGAACATCATCTCCAACTCAAAATCCTAAATTTGTGTTTGTGGGTATTTTTTTTTTCTTTTTAAATTGTTCAATTCTTTTTATTTTTACTCAATATAGAACTTAGACTCACACTTGAATTTCTAAGACATCTTATGGGAAGTACAAGTTGAGATCACAGGAATGCATGAAAAAATTGTCTTTTTTTTTCACTCCATCAATTTATGAGGTTTTCTTTCTCACAGTCCGGAAAGTCCATTTCAAAGTGAACAAAAAGTGGACCAAGAAATTAGTTGGACAAAAACTTCCTACACCCCATCAATTTCTAAGATATCAAAAATGTATCTTGATATTTTATTTCAAATCTATAATAGAGTAATAAATTTCAAAAAATATTTTCTAAAACTTAAATTTTATGTTTTAAAAACTATTTTTTGAAATATAATTTTAGAAAAAAATTCTAAAATATAAATTTTACACTTTAGAAAATCTTTTTCGGAATCCATTTTTAGAAAACATGTTTAAGAAGGTAAAATTTATATTTTAAAACTATTTTTTTGGAAATTTCTGAAAAACATTTTTCATTACATCTTGGAAAATATTTTTCTGAAATACATTTCAGGAAACATTTTTCAAAAGCTATTTAATTACAACACATAGTATTTTAGCCATTTCGACGTCAATAACGAGGTGCAGGTTAAAAATGGAGATGCCGGAAGTTTTTGCCAATTAGTTGATAAGGCAGAAGAATTTTTTAGTTAAGCCCAAATAAAAGAAAGAACGAAAAATATATGTTGGATTATAACCCAACTGGGTGCAGAATAAGACTTTTTGGGCTAAGCCGCATACCAAATAGAACATTTGGGTTGAACAAAATAATGTTTTCATTACCTCAATTTACTTTATAGTATTTATGTGATTATTGGTTGTTTTTTGCTAACTTGTGATAAAATCATAGATAGTCAATTAGAAAACAAAACTCTTTTTCATCTCCTCATGCTAAAAAATAGTGGAATGTGTGTAAAATTCATTTGAAAACTGAAAAAAAAAAAAAAATCACTGAATGAAGAGTAGGGCATAGGGTTATTAGCATTTTTCTTTTGAAGATTCAGAACTTCGTTTCCCCTTCTAATTGAAATGAAGCACCAGTTTTCTTCTCCGCCTGAATATTGCAGAGAAAATAATAGGGTAAATTTTAAGGTTTAATTTCTCCCTTGCACAGAGCTTTAACTCATTTATCATTCAATTTTATTTAAGGGTTTTACTCTGAACATTGGGTAATTCAATGTTATTTGCTATGTTATCCGGATCCATATGGTATCTGCGAAAATGTGTTAATTTTCTGAAACATAGGGTTTTTATACTATTAAACTTTGGGTTTAGATCAAAGGGTGCTAACTAGTTTTCTTGCGAGAGAAGTTGTTATGGTGTTGTAGAAGTAGCTTAATATAATGAAAATGTTAATGTGAAACTTTTATGCTGTTGTCCATTCTTTAGATCGTTTCTAAATTTTTATGGTAGGAGAAATTTTGATTTGGAGAGTTCTAAGCTTGTATTTTGAAGTTTTAATACAGAATTTGATCACTCCTTTTTTATTAACACGAATTTGACCCCTTCTTTAAACAATAATTTTATATAAAAAATAGAAAACATAATAACACTTATATATTAAGTTAAACAATAATTTTTTTCCTAAAATATAATATTATTTTTTCTAAACACAAAATAAAAAAAAAGTAACATATAAAATAGATAAAATATCATTAAACTACAAGAGAATGAGTTCATCTTCTCCTACTATCTTTTCACTGTTTATGTTCTCCATTTTTTTTCATTTCAGGTTATAAAATAATTCATCAAACGATATATATAGCAGAGGAGGACTTTCATAACGAATCGTGATTTTCACCATAAAATAGTCTTAAAAAATGATGAGTGTTAACCTTAGTTAACTTCTAGAGATGATGAATACACACTACAACCCTCTGTTTGAATATAAGTAAAAAGGAAAAGAAATTAAAATAATTATATTTTTATTAATAAATTAATTTGTTTTTATTTATTATTTGAATACATTTTTTAATTAATTATTATTATTACTATTATTATTATTATAATTAAAAAACATACATGTTAATAACATATTTATGGTGTAACTATACAATATTTTTAATATAATTTAGTATGTGGAATGTCCAGTATATTTATTTTAATGATAATTATGCAATATAATTGGCTCTTTTCTTTTGAAATCTGTGTTTTTTTTGCGTTTATTATTAGAAGTAAACGAGGAGAGCGTCTTTTTGTGCTTTTTGCACTCCTTTCCTTTCCGTTTGCAAATGCAACGTAAGTGAAATCCAATCTAGACTGCTTCTTCGTGTACCACCATAATTTCTTCTGACACCTCTATAGAGAATATGAAAATACCGAAAGGTCCTCAAATAAATATAATAAATGATCTCAATATCATCCGTCATTTTATCCTACACTTCCAAAAGTAATTAATTTTTGTAAAAGGACATTTTAAATTATATAGTCCGAAATACATTTTTAAATCTAGAAATTTGGAAAGAATTTCTAAAATTTGAAAATGATTTTTGAATTGTATAATTCGAAAATACTTTTCATGTTATTTTTGAATTCTTCTCAAATTTTAGAAATTATTTTCAGATTTTAGAAGTCATTTTTAAATTTGGAAATATTTTCAGAATGTACAATCAAAAATGTATTTTTTTAACTTTTGGATTAGTTTATTTTTGAAATACAAAATTATGTTTTAGATTAATCTATTCTATAATACAAAAAATAACTTATAGATTAAAATTTAAAAGATGTAATTTAAAATACATTTTTCTATTTCAAATTTAACTAATCCGAAAGTCACTTACATATTCTAAAATAGGCTAATTCGAAATTATAATTTTCAATAAAGAAATACCAAATTTTACAATCTGATAATTTTCTGGATTAGAGCATCTGAAATATAAATTTAAGCCACCTTCACTTACCAAAAGAAGGGTCCAAAAGAAGGGTCTTTTGGAAATATCAAATTTTAAGGTGCACGAGGATGCATTCTCAAAATCATCGTTAGTTATATCAAAAGCCAAATGATAAATATCAATTACCATGTCTTAAGATTAATTTAGTAATTACCATAATTAATATATTCAATAATTCAATTGCTTTTTTTTTGCAATGTAAAAGTTGGATTCACTTGCCACCAATCACAACCGTCACTTCTCTATAAAGCAAAGGATTGCTAATTCATTTCCTCTTGGAGTTTATAAAGTCTCTCATCATTTGTTTCCACTTGTGTATTGTTGTAGTGTAAGTGAAGGAGTGAATTTGCAAGGATTGAGTTGGTTTGGATATGATGAAATGAAAAAGAAAACAAAGAAAAATGAGTGGGTCATTCCACAAAGACCCTTCCTTGCTAAAAAAACATGAGAAAGACAATAAAAAGTCATGGTAACATTTGGATAATGCCAATTTTGCCCTTCATGTTATAGGTTTAGAAACCATTACATTCTCATATCATATTACCAACTTTCTTCACATTCCCATTATTGTGTGCTTACCACACATTCCATGATTGAATTCCATTAGTGCAATCAAGGGTTATTCTTACATTTAGAAATTACATTTATTTAATTACTTTAAGCATGCTTATTGTTAGAGAATAATATATACACTCGTCAAATGAGATTACAAATCATATACGTTTGCATAGTGTGTTTTGTAGTTTTATGATTATATATTGTTTCTAAATGCTTAAAATAACTCTCGTAAAAGCAAAATCAATTTGTGTAATCATTTAAGCAGTGTAATGTAATAATGACCAGATTCATTTAAAATATCTATGAAATAGTAATATTTTTTATAATTAACATAACTTGTTTTTAAGTACTAATTTTAGAGTTAATTATTATATACTTTACTTTACTGATTGGTAATAGTTAATATTAATATATTTTATATTATATTTCCACGATATGTTGGACATAATTTAATTTATTCCAAAAATTACTTGTAACAAAATTTAATTTCTTAGTTCCAAATCTGTAATATCATAGCAAAAGAAATCATAATACTAACACTGGATTATGAAAATCATAAATTAAAATCAAACTTTTACTTGAATTTAAATTTTTTAAAATAATATTATTTAAAGCTAGAAATAGAAAATTATCTATAAATATATAAGAACTCATCCAAGTATAAAATAATTTACATTATTTTGTAAGATATCAAATCAACAACAAAACAATTTTTTTAGCTAAACTATGCAACATTTATTTAAATATTCATTTATATAGCTATATCTATTATATATTTTTAAGAAAAGGCACCTTGATAACGACTTAAGTTATCAAATTAATACATATTTTTATTCTATCATAATGATTAAATAACTTATTCGTCTCGTTTTTATTCTCTTTTTCCTAATCCAAATAATTTTATTTTCACATTAGTTTTTTCATTTCCTTTTTCTTAATTTACTAATCCAAACGAAGGTGTCGAAAATAATTTAGATGTTTTTTCTTTTGAAATATAAAACAACATGATATATTTCATAGTAGTGATTTCCAGAATGACCATTATTCTAATATACATATAGCAGTGTGAAAAAAAAAACGCAAAATTCATACAAAAACTCATGCTACTTGAATAAATATAGAGTATAAAGTCAAGAAAAAAAATGTAAAACCTAAATTTAGAAGAAAAAAATTTAACAACAACGGAAATAACGGTGGGAACTATAGGGGAAAAATGAAAATCTAAAAATTAAGGAAAAGAAGAAACTGAAAAAGATAAAAGATTAAGAAAAATGAAAACAGCACAGACATTCACTAATGAAGCTAGGTGGCATCAGAGAGTGATTCGCCGGACCGAGGCGGTGAGAAGGAGAGCATGTTCCAAGTGTTTTTTGATGTTTGAAAATTAATACTTTGATAACTGGTTGGAAAATACTGCAACTGTTAGGTGGCAGGATTTATTGACGTAATTTGAATGTCATTTTATTAATAATAATTTAAAATAAAAAATGTACTGAAAAAAAATAGATTAAAATAAAAGAAGGTATTGAAAAGAAGATGTATATTAAAAGAAAAAAAAAGAAGTTATGAACTATATAAAAAATCAGCAAGAGAACCACGTCTTGAAAAGAAAGGTGAAAGCAATAACAATTTTCACAAGTAGAATCATTCATATCTTCCAATATGATGAGATTTAGGATTTTTAATGTTTCTGATACTCTCACTGCAAATAATAATAAACTATAAAAAAAAAAAAATAACACAGATAAAAAAAAGATAAACAGCATAGAAACTTTTACCGCAAATGATAATTGTGGATGAAGAAAATAAATATTAAAAACACTTAAAAATTACCTAGACTAATGAAAACAGAAAAATTGACAATTCAAACTTTTTTTAAAATTTATTTTAATCTTTAAATTTATCTTTCAACTATGTTTTAATTAAACAATATTATTTGCTTACTCACTGCTATCTATATGTTATGTGAAGTTGTTAAATGATTAAATGATTAAATAAAGGCGTCAAAATTCTCTAAGTTTAAATTGTACAAAATATCTAAAATATCCTTAGGAGTGGCCATTAGTTGAGGGTACTTTGGACTTTCCAACTATCTAAACCCAACAAAAAAATCATTACGAATTAGAAATGATTAGGGAATACTTTTGCACAGGGAAGTGTAGAAAAGTAGTGTTAATTCGTGTGGCTTTGTTAGCTTCTAAGTTTGCTTTGCATGATTGAGACGTAGATGCAATTGTACTTGATGATTCCACTCAACAACTGAATAATTACAGCAGAAGATGTTGTATTGGTCAATTTGCATCACTGATTTACGTGCACTGTAATTGGTGTGAGTGAGACTTAAGGTATAAAAGTCCTATTGATGATGGCATAGAGTGAGAAAGTGGTGGTTGGTTTTGGAAAGGGATTTGCACTAATCACCCTATTGGTCTCTAGTGGTCTAGTGCCAAATGTCATGAAAAAATATGAGTCCATGTTAACCGAAAAAGTTATTATAGTGTCCTGGAATTTATACGCTTCCATAAAAGGTTAAGCAGCCAAATATGGTTTTCTGTGCTGTACCAAAATTTTGCTTCAAGTTTAGGCTTTGTGACATCACCAAATTTGGTATAGTTTTTAACAAGCATTTAATTTAAAATATCATGATGGCGACCAAGATGCAGAGATTTACTTAGATGAGTATAGAGAGCGAGGAACAAGAAAAAAAAAATTGAAATTGTTTAGATTAAAAAAGAGACACCGGAAGCTGAAGATAAATAAGAGAAAAAAATTATAGGTGATATAATTTGATGAAATGAAAAAAAAAATTGTAAATTGATAGGTTTAAATGACTATCAAACTGTTCATATTAAAATGGAAATATGATTAAATGTTAAGAAATGTGTGAATACCTACTACCTCTCTTGGATTAGAGTTGATGATGTTTATAAAATAATTGTTGAGTATTTGACACTCGCTAGTGTTTATAATTTTAAAAATATGAACTAAAGTTAAATAAATTTAAAATTAGAATAAAAATTATTATAAAATTTTAGTAGGAGAAAAAAATTATATCTCAGAACAATAAACTAAAATAAGTTGTTTCATAAAGTAGTAAAATTTAAATTAATTAATTTTATCTTGAATAAGTTGGTGTAATTGCGTAAATTCAAATAATAAACTTAAAGTTGTGTAACAATAAAAATTATCCGCATAAAAAGTAATTTCACAAAAATAGGAGATAATTGATGTAAATTAAAAATTAGAAAAAAGAGAGAAAAATTGTAATTGTGTCAAGGAAAAATAAGTAGTGCACTACAATTTTTCAAGTAAAAAAAGGACTATATAACATGCAAACATTATTTAAATTGAAATAATCCAAATTAAAAAAAAAGTCATAAAGAAATGAAAAGAAGTTATGTTTACTCTCAAAAGAACTTCTATATATAAATCATCGAATTATCTTTGTTCAATCTCATCAATTTTAGTTTTAAAATCTTGTGGATATTTGAGTTTAAAGTGTTTAAATTTTATGGGAGTTTATTGAATGTTATTATAAATTTTATTAAGCATATTAGTATTGTGTTGGGAGTTGGAATTGTGGTCTCATCCTAACACTTTATGATTGTATGGAGGTATTGATCCTCAATTGTAGATGATCTTGGTTGATCCAACCATATTGTCATATGCTGTTAACATTAATGATGTTCAATTTTTTCAATGATATTTCAATAAACCAATTTGACCACCTTGAGATGGTATATGTCTCAACAATTAAGTTAAGTCATGATGCTCCAACATATGAATAATAAAAATATTGTATAGAATAGTTATTTTATTAATCTTGCATTTTTTTATGTGTTGGATGATATGATGTGGCCAATTAATATTAATGTTACTTTTGAAGACCCAAAGCATAAAAGATCTCTCTATAGTAGTTGAGTATAAATATGAACATAATTATAATGTAGTAGCTTATAATCAATAGCCAAATTACTTACACATTTTACATTTTGGCATTGCAAATCTTGTTTAATCATAACAATTAGAGTCATGTTACGATCATAGTTTAGCTCCTTTGTGATTTCTTAAAAAAGTTGTTTCCTTTGATATTTCTTATTAATTACAATCAACTAACTTTGAAGTTTGATTTCAATCTTTGTTTTGATTTTGTTTACCTCCGTACACAAATTATCATAATCAATCAATTTTCAATTTTAGTAAAAGATCTTGATATGTTCATAGTAAGAATCATTTCCAAAAACAAAATGGTTTAACCCCTCACATCTAAGTACTTATAAAATTGTAATCATGACTCAACAAAGAATGAGAAGTTCATTACCTTACAGTGGACAATTTTCTTAGTTGTCTAATTGCCTCCATATTTATCTAATTATGCTTGTTGAGGCACTAAATATAGTCTAAAATCTCTTCCATTTATGGTAGTTCAAAATGAGGACCTCCATGAGTTAATATAGGGGTTTTACCTTTCATATCCTTCTCACCTCTTTGTCTCCTACTTTAGATGAGGGAGACATGAATTATGACCTAAAAAATATAAACCAATCATAAGATTTATTAGAAACAACATCCATTAACAAAATTATGTAGTTTATGAAAAATTTAATATACATTAAAGACATTGGTTTATGTTTTGTATAATGGGGCATTGGTTTATGTTTCATTATGTTATAGTTTGTATAGTGGAGCATTGGTTTATGTTTCATTATGTTGATTTGTCATTCAATTATCAAAACTTGTCTTTCAAAAATATCACATTGACATTCAACTATATGTGACAATTTCTCAATAAGCATATTTTCTTCACCAAATGCAAAACAACTTTCTCCAATCCCATTGTAGGTTTCTCAAATTGGACAACTATTAGAACAAAAGTCCAAAACCCTATGATTTTGATTGTGTTGAAAAAAATGAAGTACAAACATGGTCATGGTTCGTCTGACAGACGATAGTTAAGTTTAACAACAGATCATGGAAATATGTAAGTGTTTCATTTGACAGGTGATATAACATTGTAATCTCATTTATTTTGTTTGAAAGAGAATGGGCATGCTTAGATGATAATAACATAAGAGTAAGCTGATCTTGTATTTAAAAAAAAAAATATGTTTCTTCTATGTTATAGGGAATATTTGATACGTCCTCTGCCAAAGACATCCATTAAACATGCAAGCTAAAGTCAACATCAAAGATCTCTTAGAACTCAAGCTAAAGTTGCTTTTCTTCAACAAATTCCTAACATTGAGCATTGACAACTTTGGAAGAACTATCTATTGCTCAAATTGGGCAATTGTTAGGGAAAAAGTCTAATACCCTATGATTTTGATTATGCTGAAAAAAAATTAAGTACAAACATGGTCATGTCTCATCTAACAAACAATAATTAAGTTTAACAACAAATCATGAAAATATACAAGCATTTCATTTGATAGATGATATAAAATTTCATTTCTTTTTTTTGAAAGGGGACATACATACTGAGACGATAATCACATAAAAATAAGTTAACCTAGTACTTTAAAAAAATGTTTATTCTATGTTATAGGGAATATTTGATACTTTCATTGGTCAAAGAGATTCTATAAAAACGCAAGCTAAAGTCAACATCAAAGATCTTTTAGAACTTGAGCTAAAGTTGCTTTTCTTTCGCAAATTCTTAACACTAAGCATTGACAACTCTGGAATAATAATCTACTTCGTACGACGTTACAAATTAAAAACTAATTAATGCATCCTTCAAATGCAAGTTTATGGGACACATGAAGTACACATAAAAAAACTGAAGTTGATTCAACAAGAAGAAACAAATTCACAATTGTCACTTTCTTCAGAGCCTATATAAAGCAACTTAAGAAGAAGAAGAATAGAGAGAGAGAGAGAGACTACATTGTACAATACAAAATTGCTATTAAAATTTGTGCGCCCATTAAGAGCTTCACAAGAGAACTATATCAAGAGACTATAATATTTGGTCAATTGGTTACATAGATTCAATACAGATGAGAACAAGCATATTTCATAAACAAAGAAACCTATTTTTTCCTCGAAGGAATCATCTGACTTTATAGTTCAGTATGTTACAATATTTAAACATGAACAAAACAACATGAAGAAAAATAAACCTGACCTCCTTCTTCAGCTTGCTTCTTGATCTTTTTCTCCTTGCTCTCCCCCTAAGCTTGATAATCTCTTCTTTGAAGGTCTCTTTAAGCATTTACTCCGCCTAAACTTATATTTTTCCCTCTTGTGCCTTTCCTTGAAGCTTTGTTATTCCCATTGTAAAAACTATGACATCAATCATAAGAGCTTTTCTTTTGATGTCCGTGATGAAAAGTTATCACTAGATCGAGAAAGTCCAAAATTGTATGAGTCCATCTTGGAGGAGAAGATATAGTTTCATCAAATACCACATGAAATACATGTCCCAGAGGGCTTTCTTGATGTTCACCATCTAGGTCCACCTCTATACTTTCATGGTTACTGGTTTGATAGACTTGACATGTTGTCCAAACCATATGCCAAGTGGCATAGCGACACTTCATAATTCTTCTGATAAATCACAATGTCAAATATGATGAACTTGCCACTAGTTTTCTTATGTTTTTCTTGAAAAAAAAAATCACAAGCATAAGAATATCACAAACATGTTGTATCAAGAAAAAAAAATGCTAAAAGTAGTTGTAATACTTTTAACAAATCAACCCAAATTTCATTCTTTGCTTTAAATCGTTTAATAGTATTGCTCATGGATTTCATGTCATTTATCCTGAAGACTCTATTGTTTATTCTTAATATTATTTTTTGTTATCACACTCAAAGTAGATTTTCTTAAGACTTCAACAACATTTGTGTATGTTTGTGAATAGCGACCAACAACCATTAATTATATTATTTGTCCATTTTGTGAACTCACGAGTACCCTACTAGGATTTGGTAACATACAATTTACCATGTTCATTCTCAACCTATTAAAATGACAAATGATGCAATGATAACAATATTGTTATATCGAACACTTACCGCTAGCTCAAAACTATAGTTGATATTCAAAGTGTAACTCTTCCTACTTAAGATCATAACAACTCAAGTGTCATAATTCAATTGAGACTTAACCCACCTAGTCTTTTATGAAACAATTTATGTCACATCAAAATCTGTTCTCAAGAATTGTCTCCCTTAAAATCAAAATCATGACCTTGACTTTTATGATAATTGTTGGATTTAAAACTTATGACTAGGGTAAAAGTTATAATTGATAATCAATGTACAACTCTTTCTACTTAAGAGTGTAATAATCAAAGTACCATGATTCAATTGTTACTTGACTCATCTAACATCCACCATGAGACAACTAATACGACTTACAATTAACATGTTATAAGATAACAAATTATTAAACTAAATACAACATCTTCTGAAATAATAAAAAATAAAACTAAAACTTTTTGAAATCACAACATTACAATGAAGTTCATAATTAATGACATAACTAACTAAAAAATTACCCATTATTACCCATTTCTTATTTTCATTACATATGATTAATTGTAATATCCCTTAAGTAAAACAATTTACTAATTTAAAATATATAGAAAATAGTAAAATAAAATGGATATAAATTATTATTAACATTTTCATAATTAATACTATATTTAACAATAAATCCATATTAACAATGGTATTATCTCCACAATTACAATCACTACAATATAATGCATATAATAACAATTAACACAATAATTAAATGTTACCAATCACCAAAAGCTATATATCACAAGTTACATTTTTGCATTACCACTGTGTTATTTTTTTTAAAACAAAAATTCAAGGGATTCAAGATTCAACCTTCAATTTGTCATCCTATAATTTTTTGTTTCAACCAAAATTTATTCAAATCAAATAATATGAAAACACAATAACACATGATAAATTATGTAAGTAATGTTACTAAAAAATATTTCACTTAGGGATGCAAAAAATGGTAGCCATAATCGACTTCGTAGTCTTGCATAATCAATTATGTTGAAACACTAACATAATCAAATATGGATACATGCATAATCCATTATGTGACTTTTCCAACATAATTGATTATGTTCCACTACATAATTAATTATGAATCCCTTTGTTGAGTCCCAACCATGCATGTGTCATATGATCATGAGCTTTGATGTTAATTAAATACACCCAAATATAGTGCCAACAACATTCTTTTTTCCAACCATGCATCCAATAGTACAAAAATAGTCACCATTTAATTGTAACCTCTTATCATAAAAAAACTTTTTCTTTCAATTACATTTTCTTCACTCCTACAACCTTTAAGAAAAATCATAACTACCAAGTACAAAAGGAAAAACCAAAAGTGCCACACAAAATCAAAGTAAAACAATAAGGCGTAGGTTATGGTTATAAGGTTATAAAATACAACAACTCAGGGTGTTTCAAGAGCCTATCTTGTCAGAATGGCTTGAATGGACCTTTGACACTTTTCAACTCTGACACCATCACCACAAACACAATGAGAAACAAGGTTAACTTCACATGCAAACGATAGCTACTCAAAATAATCATGATTGGTTGTGTATGTTCGTTGTATTTAACAAGAGTCGAACTTACCCAACAATTATTTGCTTACATATTTTGTACTATGTTGGAGCAAAAAATTTATGCTTCTCACTTACAATAAATACATCCAAGTTACAACACCATAAATATGAAATATATTAATGAACATGATTCAAAAAGTGCAAAAGACAATTCAAACATTTTCTAACATCAATTTATTTTTTTAAGCATTTCACATTGATTTGAAGGAAAAAGTAAGACTCTAATGAACTTTATATATATATATATATATATATATATATATATATATATATATATATATATATTTTGCTTTTCACAAATGGGAGAAAGCAAACTAGACTTCATTACGAGATTTCCATGCCCTCCCTTCTATATAAATAATAGAGTAGTGAAAACAAAAAAAAAATAATAATTAAATAAAGAATTAAAAAAAAACATAGGTATTTATACACAACTTTTATTTTCTTGAGAAAATTATGCAAATCCAATAGTACAATTATACTGAGAGTAGTGAAAACAAATAAAAAGATAAGTGAAACAAAGAATTCACAGAAAAACAGTGGTATTTATATACAAAAATTTTCTTTTCTTTTGGAAAAATTATGCAAATACAATAATACAATAAAATAAAGTAAACTTCAAGTGTACTAACGGGAAGAAACATTAATGCACTTTACATTTTTAGGTGTAGTGAAACGTGAAAACATTATTCATAAAAAATCCAAATTTGTAATACTATTTTTTTTATTTAATATACAATTCATTGTGAACTAGTTTATGTAATATTTATGTGCACCATGTAGTTCGGAACTAGTACTATATTATGATTTTTGAAGAAGAAAAAAGAAAAAGAGATATGAAAAATAAATTATGATATTTTTTATTTGAATAAAGTGAAAACTAAAAAATTAAAAATTAAAAAAATCATTTTCAAAAACAAAAATATTTATCATTTGTATTTTTGATCTCCTAGCCATGTTTCAATCTAAAGACGTAATTATTTTGTTATACATATATTTCACTGTGAAACACTTAACTAATGCCATTTTCAAAATGCATTTGTAGGGCATTTTTAACGGGAGTTGCCTCCACTTTTGTTTTCAAATTCGCAACTTATGTAAAGTTTCTGTAGTTGTTAGAGAGCAATTGAAAAAGTAATGAATTGCTCGATTAAGCAGCTTTCGTACCTGTTCTTTCATACATTATGAAAAGCCTTTTAAAGTAAATTGTGAGATCCATTTGAAAAACTTTAATGTCCTGTTTGGATTTGAAAATAGAATCAGAAGAAATAGGATAAAGAAGAAAAAATTTGTGAAAAGAAAAAAATACGTTAAAAAATAAAAGTGATTTTTCAGCAGCCTCCTAAAATAGAAACAACTTACAAATGAAAAATAGATAAAAAAGTTATTTTAATATTATGTAATTTGATCATAGTTAAGGAGTGATTCAGAAGAAGGACCATAAAAAAAACGTTTCTATTGCCAACAAGTGCTTAGTTACCCCTTATTAACGGGTGAGAGTATTATGATATTTATATCCGCAAATATATACTTCTCATTATTATTTGTGTTTATTTATCTCTAACATTTTTTATAATCGAGCAACGAAAATAAAATTATTAATAAAAAAATTATCTTATATATTTATATTTATGGAATTAAGGTTCTTTAAAAATATTAATTTTATTTAAACTTATAATTCATAATGCAAGTTATTTGAATTTGTTTTTTCAGAAAAAAAAGTTTTATTTATCCTAACATTTTATAATGTAATTTTATTTAGATTATATCTTAAATTGTTTTTATTTGAGTGTATATTTTAAGAAATAATATTTAAATTTTGTAATTTATAAATGTATAGGACTGGTAATAAAAGATATGATTAGATAAGAGGAAAAAAAAAGATAACTATCGGATGTACTCATTTTGACGTATTCTCCGAAATTGTAAGATGAGTAAAAATAAGAAAAAAAGATATAATGAATATATATTTTTTGAAATGATTTCTTCATTTTTTTTCTATTAAACACCCTATATCAATTTCCTAAACTGCCTCCACTAAACCAAACAAGACATAATTTTGAGTTATGATTTTTATAGTTGCTTGAATAGTATAAAAAGTTATATAGTAACCATGAAGTTAAAAAAAAAAAAAGGAAGTATCATGTGAGTTGGTCCATTATGCATCTTCATAGTCCATAAGCTCTTAAACATAAAATTACATGTACCCATCGGAGAATCTTACAGAAGAAAGGAAAAACCAGCATTAAACCGTGAAAAGAAAATCAAGAACTAATAAGACAAAGTGAACTATAATTTGAAGTTGCATTGCATGCGTGAAACCAGGTGAAGAAGAACAACAACAACAAAAACAAACATTCTCTTCTTTCTCTGTCTTGTTTTTCTTACATTACACTTCACTCTTTGTCTCTTCCTTCGGTTAACAAGTCTCACACTAGTTTTTTGGCTTTTGGCGGGAGATAGACCCCACCAAATTAAAAACAAACCCTTCTTCTCATAAATGCAGCAACCCCTCTGTACCCTTCTCTCATAAACAACCACCATATAACATACCACAACCATTTCACACACTCATCTCTCTCACAACAACACAATACACCATCTTCGTCGGTTCTTACATTCCTCTTCCGAAACGGCGTCGTTCCAGTCACCATTCTCTTTAAAACAAACATGACACATTCTCTGTTTCTCTTTCACTTTCTCGTTCTCATATTCTATGTTTTGTTCAGTTTCATTCCCGCGCTTTCTCTCTCCTCCGACGGCCTCGCGCTTCTCGCTCTAAAGTCCGCCGTCGACCAGCCCTCCTCCGCCTTCTCCGACTGGAACGACGGCGACGTCACGCCCTGCGCCTGGTCGGGAATTGTTTGCGCCAACATCTCCGGCGAGGAGGACCCCCGCGTGGTCGGAATCTCCCTCGCCGGGAAATCAATCTCCGGCTACCTTCCATCCGAGCTTGGCACGCTGCGGTTCCTGCGCCGACTGAACCTCCACGACAATGCCTTCTCTGGCGTCCTCCCGGCGCAGCTCTCCAATGCCACCGCACTCCACAGCCTCTTCCTCCACAGCAACAACCTCTCCGGCCCCATCCCCCGCTCCCTCTGTACCCTCCCGCGCCTCCAAAACCTCGACCTCTCCGAAAACGCATTCTCCGGCCACATCCCCGACCACCTCGGAAACTGCAAGAACCTCCAGCGCCTCATCTTAGCCGGCAACAGATTCTCTGGCGAGATTCCCGCCAGCGTGTGGCCGGAACTTCAGAACCTCCTCCTACTCGACCTCTCCGCGAACGAGTTAACTGGTTCAATCCCTGACGAAATAGGAACCTTAGCCTCCCTCTCCGGCACACTGAACCTCTCCTTCAACCACCTCTCTGGTAAGATCCCAGCGTCGCTGGGGAAACTACCGGCGGCAGTGAGCTTCGATTTCAAAAACAACAACCTCAGTGGCGAAATTCCCCAAACGGGGTCGTTTTCAAACCAAGGTCCAACGGCGTTCCTTGGAAATCCTAACCTATGCGGGTTTCCTCTTAGAAAATCATGTTCCGGTTCGGACCGGGATTTTTCTCCCGGTTCAGATCAAAACAAACCGGTTAACCGGCCAAAGGGGTTGAGCCCCGGTTTAATCATTCTGATCTCCGCGGCTGATGCTGCTGTTGTGGCCTTCATTGGGCTTGTGATTGTTTATGTGTATTGGAAGAAAAAAGATGATGAGAATGCGTGTAGTTGCATTAGGAGAAGAAAGTTTGGCGAAGAGAAAGGGGGTGTGTGTGTGTGTGGTGGATTCCCATGTGTTAGTGGGGAGAAAAGTGATGATGATGAAGATTATGAGGTGGAGGGAGCTGAGGGTGATGGTGAGGGTGAAGGGGAATTGGTGAGGATTGATAAGGGATTGAGTTTTGAACTTGATGAGTTGTTGAGGGCTTCTGCTTATGTGTTGGGGAAGAGTGGATTGGGGATTGTGTATAAGGTGGTGTTGGGGAATGGGGTGCCTGTGGCAGTGAGGAGGCTGGGGGAGGGAGGGGAACAGAGGTATAAGGAGTTTGCTGCAGAGGTTATGGCCATTGGGAAGGTCAAGCACCCTAATGTTGTAAGGTTGAGGGCTTACTATTGGGCACATGATGAGAAACTTCTAATCAGTGATTTCATCTCCAATGGCAATCTGACACATGCCCTTAGAGGTTAGTTCTCTTGGTTTGATTTACTTAGGGGTTAGTTCTTTTGGTTTGTTTCACTTTCTTTGTTAGATTGTTTTGGGTTGTTCTATTGATGCATTTAATTGATGTTTTGGGTTATTTTGTTCATGCATTGTATTGAAGTGATCTGAATCGGAGTGATATTGATAGAGAACAAGGAGAAGGTTTAAAGAGACAAAACATTAATTAAGGGTTGGTGGGTATTTTGAACTTGATGCATGACATGTGTGGGTTAAAAATGAGTAATCATGGGTGAATGAATGTGGATTAATAATATAATAACGGAAGCATCACATACACATATAGTAGTTTTGTACTTTTTTGTCCATGTGACTTGTAAATTAGTCTTAATTTCTTTGCTTAAAGGGAAAGTTTATTTATTGGTTTAGTTTAAGCTTGTGCTCGTGCTGGGACTTATTAAGCAGGACTCGAGTTCTGTGCAACTTTTTTTTTTTTTTTTAATCGCTCACATTTATATATGGTATATACTCTACATTTACATTGTGACTCGTGAAATGAATTTGTCTAATTCATGCCAACTTCGGTTTTTCATGAGATAGTAAGTATTAGTAATTTTATATATGAGTAATGTTTAAAAAAAAATTGGTAGCTATAAAGATGGATAGTTTTCTTGAAAGAAATCTTCTATAAGGAAAAGAAAAAACATGGATTTTCACGATATGGCTACAGATTTTTTGTGTTTTTGCTCGTAATGTGATTCGTGTTATAACCAAAAGAATGAGTTGAAACTTGTCTGAAATTATATACTGAAAAGAGACGGAGCAACTATATTAGATTTCCTTGCTTAGAAAGTTAGAGGGAAATTGGATTTAGACACTTTGTCTGTTGTGTCGTCGATGATGTTGGGGGGATATGCCACCTGCTAGAAGCCTAGAACTAAAGACAACTCTGTTTGTTCATATGTCTGGGAGATGAGACGGCAAGACACACGCTCTTGGTGGGGACCAAGACCCTCTTGTCTTTTTGAGGTTTAATCACTAACGAAGCAAAACTTGTTTATCAAAGTTGAAGTTTCACTCTTCCAATCCTCTTCCCTTCCCAACTGCAATGTTGTTTGCCTTTAAAATCTTTGCTTTCCTTCTTTCCCAAGACTTTTGAGTACATCGACTGAATCTCCTTTTGTTCCTTTCTTTTGTTACACACTATATCCAAATGTTTCAAAACTAGTTTCCTTTTAAATATCTTACGTTTGTAGGCCAAAAAGAAGGGGGCACTTACGTTTGTGCCTTTCATCCCAGAAAAAGGTTTAACTTTTTGAAAACGGATGCTTTTTGTTTTGTGATTTGTTTGATTTATCTTTTAGGTTAAACTTTCTCCATTATGAAGCATAGTCTCTATATCCTCATAAGGGTCCCACTAGAATTTGTTTCTTAACTTTTCCTTGCTTCCACAGCACCTCTGTCTCAGGCATAATATATTAGAAGAAGGAAAAGTACTAGGATTCCATTCTGTAATACACTCATCAAACACGTTCTTTATAGCTGGCTTAAATTAAAATCACAAAACTATTGCACTTCTTATCAAGCTAGACTCGCTCATCATTGTGCAGTAAATTTTAGTCAATAAAATGTGTTAATCAGTATATGAAAGTCAACATAAATTTGTAGTTTCAACAAAACCTACTATATCATGATCTGCATTTACATTCTGTACTAAATGTGACAAATAATTTCTCCATTACTAAAGTTAATGCTTTACACTTCACTCAATCTGACTGTACTGCAGGGAGAAATGGCCAACCATCTACAAATCTTTCATGGTCCACGAGGCTGAAAATCGCGAAAGGAACAGCGAGGGGCTTGGCGTATCTCCACGAATGCAGTCCAAGAAAGTTCGTCCATGGTGACATCAAACCCTCCAACATCCTACTAGACAACGACTTCCAACCCTACATTTCCGACTTCGGCCTAAACCGTCTGATCAGCATCACCGGCAACAACCCCTCCACCGGTGGATTCATGGGTGGAGCTCTTCCTTACATGAAGTCTTCACAGAAAGAGAGAACCGACAATTACAAAGCCCCTGAGGCTCGTGTCCCTGGCTGCAGACCCACCCAGAAATGGGACGTGTACTCATTTGGAGTTGTGTTGCTTGAAATACTAACTGGGAGGTCCCCAGAATCATCTCCCACCACATCAACTTCCATGGAAGTCCCTGACTTGGTAAGGTGGGTGAGGAAAGGGTTCGATCAAGAAAGCCCGTTATCTGAGATGGTTGATCCATCGCTGCTCCAAGAAGTGCGGGTTAAGAAAGAGGTGCTGGCTGTGTTTCATGTAGCTTTGGCTTGCACTGAAGGAGACCCTGAGGCTCGGCCAAGGATGAAAACTGTCTCTGAAAATCTTGACAAGATTGGAACGTAACGTTCAAACTTTGCAGTGTGCTAGCTCTAGGACTCAGCCTGAGACGGGAATTTGCTCAAAAGATGCACCTCAATCTAACAATGCATTTCTGTGGTAACTCAGAAGGTTTTATGCTTGGCATCAACATGGTGCTGCAAATCCGTTCTTTCCATCTTGTTCTTGGAAATCAATGAATTTTTGGAGAGCTGTAATTATCGCTTACGTCTCATTCTCATTTTACTACTTTTTGTTACAGGAAATTGTTAGATATTTTTATTTTCATTCTTATCTCTTTTCCTCCAATGTTTTGCATTATCATTTGAGTCTGCAAGTTAGTTCAGAGTGATAATGTGTTGTAGCAGTTTGGGGCTAGGGAAGGGAATTATTTGGATCGGGGCTGATCGAGATGAGAACAAAATTTAATAACTCTCACTATCTTTGTATGTTTCATATTTTGGATTGGATTTTAGCATTTCTTCAAATGCCAAGCAATTGTGCAACATGCTACACTTACGCCTTTAATTCCCACCATGCCTGCTCATGGGAAGT
>Ga0209489_103093_pt1 | contig 32873 bp, 17 predicted proteins | sample SiratrowhiteBW_FD_187527 | JGI IMG/M metagenome (GOLD analysis project Ga0209489, IMG submission 187527) | Root nodule microbial communities of legume samples collected from California, USA - Siratro white BW (SPAdes) (version 2) | ecosystem: Host-associated > Plants > Roots > Nodule | place...
TATATAGTTAATTAATTATGTTATTATTCTTAAGATTTATAACATTTGCAGATGTCAATTTATCGATCATGAGATGTCATTATAGGAGCTTGTAATTTATTTAATGTTTTGTAAAAATAGTAATTACATAAATGAATAATTAAAAATTAAATAATATTATAATAAAAACAATCTTTCCTTATAATTAAATGATGTATTCACTATTTTTTTTTCTTAAAATATCTTTAATTTGAAATAAATCTTAAAAATATAATTAATGAGATACTAATCTCTCTCAACTACTTTCACTTTAAAAATATAATTCCTTTTGAAAGAATGGTAGGGATTAGTGATAATTTATTGTTTCTATGTAATGTAATTAATTTTCTTAAAAAGTAGGTGCAAAAGTTACAGATGCAAAGCGTGTGAGAAAGAGAAAACCATGCATGCATTTATTATATATAAACTATGGACAGCAGCATAGTGAAAACATAATCATAGTACATTGTTATTGTGGGTAAAAAACAGTGGAAATGGCAGAGGTTGAAGAAAGCAGAAGTAAGAGAGGAGGAAGATGGTGTCTGAAGGGAATGACGGCTCTCGTCACTGGTGGCACGCGTGGGATAGGGTTAGTTTTCATCTCAACGCAACATTCTTCATTCTGTTTTTGCTTTCTCTCATATTTCCTTGTTTTTAAACTGTGTTATAGGCACGCCATTGTGAGTGACTTGGCCGCGTTTGGCGCCGTCGTGCACACTTGTTCGAGGACCCAAACGGAGCTGAAGAAGTGCTTAGAGGAGTGGGAGAGTGAGGGTTTTCAGGTTACTGGATCGGTGTGTGACGTGTCCTCACCACAGGACAGAGAGAAGCTTCTTCAGGAAGTTGCATCCACCTTCAATGGAAAGCTTAACATCTATGTAAGATAAATCTGTGCGTAACTAGGGTTAGATTTAGATCCACTTTTTTTTCTACATCGTCATTTTCAGTTATGTCTTTGCAGATACTTTCAATCTTCTAACGCCAACTATTCGTATTCTTCTTTTTTATAGGGGTGGAAATTCACAAGAGTCAATAAGAAAATAAGTTTTTTGGTGTTAGATATTGGGGAATATAGTAATGAGTTTTAATAGGGTTGTTCATGAATATTTGATTATTTTGTGCTGCTCAATATTTGAATTTATATATTCATTAATTGGTGTGATGCATTTATTTATTATTTTAATAGTTTCATTAATGAATATTTGAATTGGTTATTATGAATTATTTATTATATTTATAAAATTCCTTTTTTAAATATCAAATTTAAAATATAAAACGAGAAGGAATGAAGGTGTGGTAATCTGTAATTTTTTCGGGAAAGGGTATTCTTATGTAATTGTTTCATTTATCATTTGTGATTATTTACAGTGTACAACTTTGATAGTATTTCAATTTTTTAATGTATAATTATTACTAATATCATATGCTCCTTTTGATTATTCATATAAGAAACACATAATTAATTTATCGAGTAGTTAGTAGTTGATTTTAACAAATAATTGTGTAAAATTTAAACTATTTTAAAAATATTCATAGAATTAAATTGTTAAATAGTGATAAGGACATATATCTTTAAAAAAAAAAAGTTTTTTTTTTTACCCATGAGGCTCTATTTAAACCATTGAGGATATATCTAAAAAGTACATTGTTAGTAGCTAGCTATGAACAATTATAATGTGTGAAAATGCTCTCAATGCATTTTCCTTACGTTTTCACTTACTATAATACATATGCATGAAATTTTTGGTTGTAGGTGAACAATGTTGGGACAAACTTTAGAAAACCAACAATTGAGTACAGTGCTGAAGAATATTCACAGCTGATGACAGTTAATTTAGAGTCCTCATTCCATCTGTCTCAACTTGCCTACCCTCTTCTCAAAGCATCTGGAAAGGGATGCATTGTGTTCCTTTCCTCTGTTGCTGGTGTGACCAGCATGGGTACTGGATCTGTTTATGCAGCAGCCAAAGGTTACCAATTTCTACCAAACTTAATGCATTTTCTCTCATGCACATGTGATCGATCAAATTTTATTACAAACAAAGAAAAGACTAACATTTTTTGTTCATTCAATTTTCAGCCGCAATTAATCAGCTTACAAAAAATCTGGCTTGTGAATGGGCAAAAGACAACATAAGAAGCAATTGTGTTGTACCATGGACCACCAGAACCCCACTTGTAGAACATGTAATTTCCTTTCTCTCTATTTTATTTATCTTAGCCATTTTCTCCCAAAGCCTTTCAAAATATTACTGAGTATACAACTTGAGGGTTAGATAGGTCAAATTACATATCACAGTGTAGATTTTATCGGTTTTGTGAGATTAATTCAGATTTAAACTCTACTCTTAGTTCAACTCTTGTAAAACTTGGAAAATGTTTCTTGTATCAGTTTCAAAAATAATTACAGAAAAGTAGATATTTTAATTGAGATCCGTGATAAATTTCACCAAAATAACTGCATGTTCAACTTTAGCCTTAAGTATTGCTCGGAATGCCATAGGGTAAATTTTGAAGTCCAACATAACAGAAGCAACCTAACTTAGCACATTTTATTACTGTTTTTTGTATTAGGATAATGAACTCGTGCTCTATGAAGAAAATTTTTGTTGTTGATGATTTTGCAATTGAAGTTTGAATGAGAGGTAGAATTTGGCAGATATTTTGAACTAGATGGATGCATGTTTTTTGATTATTTTATGTTGATACGTTCTGGTCCCACTAAAAGGACTAGAATAGAAGAATTTTATTTGGTTGTGTGTAGGACTAAAAGCTACCCTAATTGAATGTTATAATTAGTATTTGTTAGAATGATGAAAGTGTGTGTGTGGTGTTGGATGTAATTTGTTTTGCATTTTTTTGCAGTTGCTCCAAAACCAAACGTTTCTGGATGATGTGATGTCCCGTACCCCGCTTAAGCGCATTGCAGATCCGGAAGAAGTGTCATCCTTGGTGACTTTCCTTTGCTTGCCTGCTGCATCTTACATCACTGGACAAGTTATCTGTGTTGATGGAGGAGTCACTGTTAATGGATTTCAACCCAGCATCAGAATTACTTGAACTTCTTTTTGTGGAACAAATGATTCTCCTTTGGTTCCTTACTTTCTTCTCCAGTCAAAACTTCAACTTGTCTATGACAACCACTTCTCTTATATTTAGTTTGCCTTGTGCAATGGAATGAAAAATTTGTTTCAAAACGGCTTCGGTATACAGTGCATCGCAGATTTCTTTTTGCACTCCCGTATTTTCCTTCTTCATCCTATAAATATACACATTTCAATTTTGTGTTTAAAAATTAACTTCTGAATAATCGATAAGCTTTTTTAATTTTTGGATTACGCAGAAGCTTTTTTGACTTCTTCTATATCGTAGAAGAAGTTATTTTTAAATTATAGAATGCATAATCTATAAGTCATTTGTTGTATGAGAAAAAAGAATTTAGATTAAATAATCTGAAAGTTATTCTTCGACTTTAATTTAAAAATATTTTTCATATAACACAATTTAAAAATATATTTTAAATGGTATAATTCAATATTATCTTTTAAATTAAAAATATAAACTATTTTTATATAAAATAGAAGTATTAGATTACCCAATTTAAAATACTTTCTTTCCTAAAAATAGAATACATAAACGAGTAATGGCAGCAAGGGTGAGATGATCTTTTCAACCCATAACATGCAGATGGCAACTATTAAAATGCAGAACGAAATGGTCCCGTATATATGACTGAGATTACTAGGACCCTATTTTAGTCCAAGTCTGACATGACATTGTTTTATACTTGTATTTTCTTATATATTTCCATTTCTTTCTAGTTTACTGGGGATGTTTCTATTACGCCATTCCCCGTAACTTATCATTTTTTCTCTTTATTTATTAAGTTGCTTGTTTTATACTGTAATGTATTTTATGTTTAATTTTAAAAATATTACTAAATTACGGTATGGAAGATGTTTATCATCTTATAATTTCTAACCAATATTCAAATTTGTTTTATAATTATTATTATAAAATATAAATTAAATAATTTATCATTAAAATATTTTTGGACAACTTTAAAAAATACAAGTACTAGATATGATTTTAATATACTTGCTTTCATTAAAATAATTTTAAGTAAATTAAATTATGAATGCCTTATTTTCATAAATATACTTTTAATTGAAGATTTGAAAAATATTTATACTAACTCCGTCTAGAAATTTAACTCTTAAAATAATCATGAATATATCTTTTAGTGATATAATATTTTATATTTTATTTATCATGTTTAAATAAAATTAATTTGCAATTATTACAATTTTTTCATTTTGATTCAATTGAGATTACAATTTGATGTAAGACTGAAAGCAACCATTTACTAAAACTATTTGAATGTTAACTATAAAAAAGGTGAGTCTATTGATCCTCTTAAGTACAGTCCATTTATTAAAGTTATCTTAATGACCAAACAACTGCCTATTTAAATTAATTAAATTTAAGCCCATTAATAAACGAAGTAGCATACGATATATGAGAAAGCATAAAAAAGAATTAATTTGATAACGAAAACAAATAATTGATAACCAATATGATATTAAATATAATTAAAAAAAAAAACTTAAAAAAATCTATTAAAATTGCAGAGACTATTTTAAATAGTGATGGGAAAGAATTAGGCTGCCTAAAAATAAACTATAGGCATTGGATTGTTTTTCTTTTCTGGTGAGGTCGTGCAAAGGCAGAGGACTTGTTCACTATCCTGCAGATGAGAATAAAAAAGGTAGAACCCACCTTTGTTCGAGCCTGCGTTGGCTGGTACTTTACTTGTGCAATCGAGATTAGTTCAGCCCGTGCAAGCACAGGAAGGACGCACGAAATATAGCACATGGAAAGAGGATCATTGAGCATAGACCAAGGATCTATATCCCAATGCCCTAGGAACAAGACTTCTATAGAATCTTTTTTCTTTCTAAAAGAAATATGAGTGAATGGCCACTGACTGTGACTCAAAGTGCGACACAAAGTCCGATTACGCTCTCTTCAGACGGGAATACTTGCATATGAATTAGAATTCAAACTAGACTTATAACACTATACAGCTTAGTTATGCGAGTTCATGTCTAAGTTATTTTCCTGTGATCATACCAATATTAACAATTAATCATCAAAATAAAATAAAAACGTCTAAAAGGTTATCTATCAAAGTGCTATCAAAGATTAAGTGAAAGTAGGGTTATCAAATCGATGAAGTAAAAATTCATTACATATTAAATGAAATTAAGACGACAGAAACAAAAATGTTCTTTAGAAACAGCACACAACCCTTAACTCCTATAATTCACTAACCCAGATAAATTGATTGCTTTCAAAAAGCTCAGGCAGTGGAAGCCGCTCCCCTCTTCCTTGGTGCTGCCTCCGTACCTGATTCAAAACGATCACATTAACAAAAACCCTAAACCAAACCCTAAAATTTAAACTCTCAAATAATCAACCGCTCATACCCTCTCTGAAGCCGCTCTTGAATCTGCGAGGCACGTTACGCAGGTACCTCATCCTTCCAGTTCCGGTAGTCTTTCTCCTAATGGCCTTCACGCTCCAGTTATCTGAAACCATCAACGACTCAGAACCGAATCTTCACACAAACGCTTGCAATTTAATAAGTAGAAAACTTACATTTTCTTGTGCGCGCAGCGGGGAAAGCACACGCCGCACACCGACTCTTCTGAAGGTGGAAGCTGCGACGACCACACCTCACACAGAGCGTGTGAGTCTTGTTCCTCCTCTTACCGAAGCTCCCTGTTCCTTTTCCCTGCACCCATGCCAAATCGATACATTATCAGACCCATCACACAATCAAATTCACCTCAGATCTATACAGGGTAAGCGAGAGAAGAGGTACTACCATTGTAGCAGCGAACCACAAACCCTAGTTGGAGGAGCCCTTTATGGCTGCCCGATGAGAATGAATTTATTATATAGGCCGCATGTAATATTTTGGGCCTCTCTTAATTTTAGATTATCAATTTTGTTGTGGGCCCAAGGCCCAATTAAATAAATTGAAGAAAAAACTGTTAATAAAAAAAAATCTTAATCGATAAAGAAAAAAGATGAAGCCAATTTTATTTCTTTGTATATTTTTTTATATAACATTGGACACTTCTAAAGAAATATCAGTTACAGGTATTCTAATAAAATCAATTAGAAATTTAATATATAAAATTTGGAAACGGTATTTAGGGGAGTAATTTATTTCATGAATTAGAGTTAAAAAGAACTATTCAATTATATGTATAGGAAGAATTATTGTTAATGAAATTAGCCCCTTGTTGGAGCTTTATTTACTGTAATCAAGGGTGTTTAATATTTGTTTATACACATACATAGAGAGAGAGAGAGAGGGAGGGGGAGAGTGAAAGAGTGAGTTTGAGCTTATATTTTTTATTTTGTTATAGTTTATTTGGTTTTTACTTATTATAATTTATAGCAAATTATCATTTGTGGTCATGTGTTTATTCTTTTATTACTTTTATATGTTCTTGACAAAAAAAAGTGAACAATAAATCTATTTTATTATTTTTTTAATCTATTATTTATGTTTTTCCTACTTTTATGGTAATCTATCACTCTTTTTTATTTTATATGGCAAGACTAATAATGTTGAAAGGACAAAGTTAAATCCTAGAGCAAGAAAGTAAGATTTTTTTTAGTTATAAGATGGAGTAAAAGGTTTCACTTTTTTTTTATATAGATAAAAAATATTTTTTTGTTATATCACTCTTCATGAAACTTCTTTTCCATTTCATAAGAATAAAATTGAGAATAAAGTTGATGAAATTTTAGATAAAGTTAATCTATTTAAAATGTGTATACTTTTCTTTTTTATTTTTTGTTATAATGACATTGTTGTCTCTACTATTGTTACAAATGTTGTCTTTTCTGTTTTATAATCTATTTGTCATTTAGTAGTAATAATAATTATTATTATTCTAATAATTCATTCCACTTAAATGGTACTATTACTCAATTATCATAATCATGATATAAGAATTAGGATATTCAAAGGACTATCGTACTATTTTCTTTTCTTTCCCTCAAGTCTTTTCTCCTATGATTGTTCTTATAAATATTCATTCATTTGGTTGTTGAGAGTTATACTCAAACCAAAGGTCTGTGTTAAGTATTTTGAAACTTTCTCTCTAGTAGTGAAGATTGTTACCATTTATTTTATTTTTGGCAAGTGGTAAGGGTTAATTTATTCATCGATTAAATGTGAATAATATTTTTCTCGATGAAAATCTTGATGAAGAGATTTACATGAGTTCTCTCCTTAGTATAGTTCTTTCACCTTCAAAGCAAGTTCATATACTTAGAAAGTTTCTGTATGGGTTAAAGCAAGCTAGCAGACAATGGACTTCAAAACTGACCCAGACCTTGGCGAGTACTCTTTGTTTCTCTGCAAAATTAAACATTCCTTTACAACTTTACTCGTATATGTTGACCATATTGTGTTGGTAGGTGATGATCATCAAGAAATTTAGCCTGTTAAGTCTCATCTTCATGGCTCATTCAAAATCAAAGATTTTGGTACTCTCTTATATTTTTTAAGTTTTGAAATAAGTTGCTCACCTTCTGAACTTATTCTTAACCAAAGAAAATATTACTTAGATCTACTATTTGATAGTGGTTTATTGGCTTACAAACCTAACACTTCTCTTATGTCATGTTGTCATTTATCTGATGAAGAAGGATCACTTATTTTGAGTCCCAATAAATATAGAAGATTGATTTGACATCTTTTATGTCTCACTCACACGAGGCCAGATTCTAGTTTTGCAGTTCATAAACTAAATCAATCTGTTTCAACATCAAGTGGAACAGAGAAGATTGATTTGACATTTTTTATGTCCTCCTCACACCAGGCCAGATCTTAGTTTTGCAGTTCATAAATTAAGTAAATTAGTTTCAACTCTAAGTGAACATCAAATGATAACAACTCCTCATGTGCTAAGATACTTAAGAAGATGTCCAAAACTTGGTTAAGTTTTTTCCAAGTGAAGCTTTTTCTGATTCAGACTGGAGTACTTGCATTGACCAGGTCAGTCATAAGTGATTGCTTAATTATACTTACTTCTTTCTTTATCATATATTGTGATAATGAAATTTGCTATATAACAAAAAAATCTCATATTTGGTTAAAAAACATATCATAGAAATTAAATGTTATTTTGTTTGAATAAATCTTCAAAAAAAATCTTATTCATTTGATACTTGTTCCTTCTTTTAATCAAGTGGCTGATATATTGACTAAACCTTTGCCTCTATTTTTTTTTTCTTTTTTAAGAATTTATCCAAACTAAAAATGTGTGATATAGATATTTCAGTTTGTGAGATAAAAATGATGAAAATATTTTGTTAGGATTTTCATGAACATCATAATTCTCTCTCATTCTAAAATTAATCATAACATAACATCTTCTATACCTACCTAAATGTCAATAAATACAATTTTAAATGATAATGCATTTTTAGATTATTTTATTGATGAAATAACATATATGCAAGAACAATCTTAATTTAGAACAAGATTATAAATCTTTAATGTCAAAATCCAATAATTTTTTGTATAATTTAAAACAAGTTTCAAAACAATGGTTTAAATAATTATAGTCAATTTTCACTTAATGCAGGCAAATGTGATTTTAACATATATTGTTTGTCTATCTTCTTGTTTATGTTGGAAGAATTATTTTAATTTGTGCACTGTGTATACATTAATTAAATAATAAATTTTCTCTCAAACTTCTTAGTTCATTGGATTATTATAGATGATGAAATTAAAATAAGAAAAATAAGACTATATATTAATTTAGTAAAATTAAAAGTAGTAACTTTTAAAATTAAATAGATAAAAATATTTATTATTTTTTTTTAATCTAATTTGACTTAACTCTTGAATTGAAAAAATTTGAACCAAATTGAAAAAAATAGTTTATTATATTTAAATATAATATTATATGTTTAGATAAGTACGAATTATAAATATGTTTTCTTATTATAATTTATTTATAATATATATTTTATTAAAACAAAATAATAAATTTGTATTATAATTTTTAATTATAAAATTATATGATTTACTTATAAATATGAGAGAATTAAAACTAAAAATATAATGATATTACAAAAATATTTCATAACATATTTTTTATTTAAAAAAATTAATTACAACATATTTAATATTTTTCAAAAAAATATTGAATAATTTTCAAATAAATATTTGATAAATTTTGAAAAAAAATTATTTAATAATTTTTCAAACAAATATTTTATAAATTTTCAAAAAAAATTAATAAATTGTCAAAAAACATGTAATAATTTTTAAAAAATATTTAAAGATTTTTCAAAAAAATATTTAAAATTTTTTCAAAAGAAAATTTTAATAATTCTCCAAAGAAACATTAATTTTTAAAATATTTATAAATTTTATAATAAAAATATAAAATTATTTCTAAATTGAACTAAAAAACATTAGTCTTATTTGTTTTAAATTTTATTTTAAATTAAACCATATCAAATTAAACGCATTTGATTTTTATGATTGGTTAGGATAATTTATTTAATAAAAATAGAATTAAATCTAGTATTTAAGACTTCAAATTAAAATATAATTTAAGTGAATAGAATAATAGAAATTCAAAAGGTTTAATTTGACTGATTGATCAGTAAATACAAATAAATTTTTTTAAGTTCTATTAAATTATAAATACTCTAAAATGTTAAATATAATTTAAACCATATCAGTTGAATTAAATGAAAAACATAAAAAAGTTTAAAATTTTTCCACCCAAGATTGTGTTTTCTTATGAAAAGAGAATATTTTTTTTCGTGTGAAACAAATGAACAGGGGTAAAGACGATAATTTTCAAAACCGTCTCCTTTCTCTACCCTACCTCGAAATGAAAACCCATCTCAGTCTGCTTTTTATGTTCATTGGACCTCAAAATTTCAGAGGATATAACATCACTCCTCAAAACTATATCACTCAGCATTTCCCTTCTGCCTTTGCATGTACCTTTTGACACGACATCATGGATCTTAGGAAACAACATTTGTTTGTCTTGACCCGTACAAAACCTCAACCTAGAAACCTGGTTTTAGTAAGTATTGTAAGCTGTTTTACAGGAGCGCCAACAGTATACATAATGCAACTTTACTCCCACACACGCGTCATTCTAAGTTTAAAATTGCAGCAAGAAGGTGTCATTTGCTTAGGCTATAGCCTATTCAATGGTGAGGCAGCTGAATCCATGGAAGGCATGCCCTCCTCGTGTCATATGCATGTTTTTCCTTTGGCTACCGCAGAATGCATCAAGGGCATGTCTTCCTCGTGTCATGTACATATCTTTCATTTGTCTGATGCTGGATGCATGTAGGCATGGCATGGTTATTCGTGTCATGTGCATATATTTCTTTGCTGATGATGTTGCTGAGTTCCTCGCATGGCTTACTCGTGTCATGCAGACGTGACACGTATCAATGATAGTTCTGTCATTTTCATAGCTGTTTATGAATATGAGGACAATTGCATGGTGCTTGAAGAAATTAGACACATCATATAATTTTTTGTCCTGTTCTTATTATTATATGTCTTTCCTCTGTTTATTTTTAGCATTTTAAGAACACACTGTATTCCAACTTGCAGCAGCAATAAATATCTGTCATTTCATTGCCTTTGCAGGTGGAGTCTAAACTCAAAAAAGTTTCATGGTTTAAATAGATAACTTTATTCTTCTTCAAGCTCTACTCTATCTTCAAGTAAAGAAGTAAGTGTTATTTTTAATCTTTTTTAAATCATCATACATAGCAGGTTACTGAGAAGGAAGGAGATAGAAATGAAACTGATATCATTTTGAGATTGATACCGACTAGAATAACGATGCACTGTAGAGTGGTCCTAAGTCATTTACAAAAGATACAAAGTTTAAACAATTCTAAATAGATGTATCTTTTTACTAACAAGTATGTATTATAACTACAGTAAGAAATAAAAATATTTAGGATTAAATTAGTAAAATAAATTTGAGATATCAATTGAAAAAGAAATTGATATAATTGTATTTTTTTCTTATTTTAATTATATCATTTTTATATATTCTGATAATCGTAGAAGAAACAAAATAATCTTAAATATATATAATGGTTTAAATGAATTGTTTTGTTTTGTTATAGGTAACTTGTAAAAATGATCTTTTGTAACTCTTAGCATGTTTTTACTTATTATTGTTGTTTTCTATTGGAGGTGGTGATTACATGCCATAATAATAATAATGTAGTGTCTCTCTTTCTAAAACAATTTTGTATTCAGTCCTTGAATTCCTAAAACAACTTGAAAAAACTTTATAACTAAACATCAATAATATTTTTTTTTAAATAAACGGACATAAATTACAAAAATTAAAATTGAAATATATGTATATATATTTATAAATACCAGCCATTATGTAGAAAAAAAACATGTACTCAAGGATATAAAAACATTAAACATAATGATGATAAGATTATTATTTATTGGTTGTAATAAGGAAAACTACACCGGAAATTAGTAGTACACGAAATAATCGGTGTGTGTGGCTTGGAAATTAGTAGTACACGAAAGAATCGGTGTGTGTGGCTTTTTCAGATTATTATTTATTGGTTGTAATATGGAAAACTAGACCGAGAGAATTAGTAGTACACGAAGAATCGGTGTGGCTTTTTCTTGAGTCACATATAAGATGCAGAGGCTGACTCAACCTCTCTATGTCCCTTCTTGATAACGTGCCACCTTTTTTTTTTTTCTTCTTTTTTGTCAGGTGGCCAAATATCGCTTTCACAAAACAACCTAGTAAATTATATTACAGTAATTTGGTATAATATAATTATTATTTTATAATTATTTCTCTCAAGTTAATTATAAATAAAATATATCTATAATTATAAAATATTGTGAGCTACTGTCTTTTCCGTTAGTTGTCCCACCTGTTGTGTTGTAGGCTTTGCAAACGGACATTAGTTATTATTATTAATCCGCATCTTCCTCTTATAGTGTGTTTTTCACGTTGTTATTGTAAACTATCTATCTCATCTCAGATAATTTGTTTAGTACTCAGATCATTTGTTACGTGTTACGCTATGCAGTTCAATTAGATGAGATGAGAAAAACCACACCTATAATAATAAATAACTTAAGGGAAACAAGTCAAGTCAGAAAAATGCATAAAAAGAAATATTCTATAGAAAAACCATAAAATATGAGATGCAGACTTTTTTTTTTCATATTTAGCACTTTTAAAAATAAGGTAATCCTAAAATTAATTTAAATATTTTCTTATATCAGAAAAATGTTAAATATAAGACTTTGACTATGTTATATATAATTAAGATTGGTGTATTAAACTAAGAATGTAGTGAAAGTAATATTGAGATAAGAATGATTAGTGAGTAGGATTATGTTAGGAAGGGAGGGAAGGGGTGGGATGAAGGGGGAGTGACAAGTGTGTTTGTGAATTTGAACTGAATGGAAAAAAAGGGGTTAGTGAAGAAGAGAGGTTTTTGAAGTATGGTAGGAGTTTGGAAAGGATGGACGTAAGAAAAGGCCACGCGTCCCACATTGAATATTGAGAAGCTGAGATATTCTGCAAGCGTCAATCGGCTTTGACATGCGGTCCCACACGTGTCTAAATATCCTTTGTTACGTAGATCGCTTTCATTGGACAACTGGAATAGCTACCATAAAGCGAACCTTCTCCCCACTCAACACCTCTCTACACCCACTCGCCATTACATGCCCTCTTTTAGGTCTTCAGCTTCTAATTCTAAAATTAAGATAATTTCATCTACCCTAATTATGAAAAACAAAAAATATTAAAATCTTAGAACAATTAGAAAATAAAAAAAAATATCATATGTGAGACAAGAGGAGGAGTATAAAAAAAATTAAAACTTTAATTAGTAGTATGAAACATTATTAATATATATAAAGAGACCTTTCACTCTAAAAAGTAATTCTAAATTACATTTTGAGGTATAATTAGAGTAAATCTTGATAATTTCATTGTGGTATTTATTTATTTTTATTTTGTGTAGAGTTGTAGTTATTTCTTACATAAGAAAATATTATTAGAGACAAATAAAAAAAAATATTTGTATTCTAGTTTTACTGCATCTATTATTCAAGACTTGAATTCAGTACTGCTTAATCCATTATTTGACGACCTAAGTATATTTGGAATAATCTTAACAGTGTCTAGTGACAAAAACAAGGTCATTATTGTTTCTTTCAATATGTCAGCCAATTCCATGAAGTCTTTTAGTGCATGCTTTAAACATTGAAATCTAAATCTTAATCTAGGGACAAAAAATCTGGTCAAATTATAGTTTATCTGTTTCTTTCAATAAATTATCTTTCTGTATCTAAATACTATTCATTCATGTCTATCTTCTAACAATTTTTGATTTTTTTATCTATTCACAAATGTTATGGTTAGGTTTCTCTAAAATTTCTGAACAATTTTTTAATTTTTACTCAAAAAAATTTATAATTATTATGTGAAACTTATTTTTTTATATAAAAATGGAATTAATTATTTAAAAATTATTTTTAATAGACTTATTTAAATAAAAATTAATTTAGTCTATAATTTCACAATTCAACTATGACTTTTGAAATAATTTTCACAGTTGTACCAAGTAAAATGCATAGTCCTGAAAAGTTATTTTTTATTCAAAATGGAATTAATTATACAAAAATCATTTTCAATTAAATTAATTTAAAAATAATTTATTCATAATTATCAATTATACATGGATTTTTGAAATAATTTTTCACAGTTGTACCATCTAAAATGCGTAGCCCATTTTCTATTTTATCTTAACAACTATTATTCTAGTTTTGATAAAGTATGGATTAAATGTTTAATATTTTGAATATAATAATTTATAAGTATTTTATACTAATAATACATTAAAACTTAATATGAAAAATAAATCATTGAGTTCATAAATAATTTATATAAAATATTTGATAAGAAGAATAAGTATGTAAAAATCATTCACTAAGCGGCATAGAATGTCTTCTTCCCCTAGTGTACTCCTAAATGCATAATAAAAACAATGTACTTTGATTTGATTTTTAAAAAATAGGAAGAAACATAAATATTATTTGGATTGGAGAATGGAAAGTGAGAGGAGTGAGAGAATTAAAAAGGAAAGTAAAAAAATTAAAGTTATTTATATTAAGAGAAATAATAAAAAATAAAATATATTTATTTATCATGGTTATTACAATAAAAGGTATAAATGAAAGCCATTTTTTTTCTCTTGATAAATGAAAGCAGTAAATAACGAAAGTGCGTGCTGTATACACCCAAGAGTTGCGCGGTGACTAGCGGTATCAAACCGAGAATCTCGTATTCTACTATGAAGCCACGTGGTGACATCCCCAACTGAGCGTCTTAGGAGACCGAAAAGTGGAACAACACTTCACTAAAGAACAATGCAATTTAATTAGTAATATTCTCCTATAAACAATAGTGTAGTTACATAATTAAAATAATTTATAATTATTTTAACGAATAGTATTATGCAATAATAATAATAATATTTAGAAGATAGATAAAATAATGAATAATTATAATTTGCGGGTGAAACGGAAATCAGGTGAGGTGAAGTTAAGATACAAAAAATGGAAGGTAAGAGAGGAAGGGAGGAGAGAGGAGAGGACCACATGCGTGTCTGAAAAAGAAGAAGGGTCGGAGCTAGCGTGGATGAAAATGATTGGTGCCACGTAGGGGTTTGAGAAAAAGGACACACCACGTGTAGGGAAGGGAAGAGAAGGAGCGATGAGATGAAGGGTTGAGATGGCATACGGTGCCCCTGACGGTGACGGGCAGGCTGCCCGTGTGGCCCCAGGTGAAGTGAACAATTGCTCTTTCTCTCTCATTCTCACCGCCTAGAAAACCTTTCTCCCCCAATCCCATTTCAATGGCACTGTCCCCTCTCGCAAAAGCCTTTCATTTCCTCCTATCAGGGCTCATCTCCTTCTCTCTCTCTTCCCTCCACGGTTTAACTATCTCTAAGTTTACTCCTACTGCAACAAAATCTCTCTTTCTCTCTGTTCATTTTGGAGCCTATAAAGAGCATCTCAATGGCTGGGATTTGCTGTAGAGTTGTTGGAGAAGGTGACACTCCTACTCCACTTGAACCCTCTCGCCCTTCCACTTCCACCCGCAGAAGTATGGATATCGTGCCGCTTAAGTACATAGCCGAGATGACGGTGCCCGAGTCTTCTCGGAAGCGCCCCAAGCTCGATCTCAATGACAGTGATAATCAACTTCAAAGTGACCAGGAATCCTCCGGAACCAAGGTTATGAAGGAGGACTCCCAATTGGTCAAGAACGAAGAGGAGGAAGACGTTTCCGACACTAAGTCCCTGACAGATGATGACTCCTCCGAAGACGAAGAATGTCCCAAGTATGGCGTCACCTCTGTCTGCGGCAGGAGGAGGGACATGGAGGATTCTGTTTCCATGCGCCCTTTCTTCTCGCTCGAAGACTTCCACTTCTTCGGCGTTTTTGACGGTCACGGTTGCTCTCATGTTTGTATTCTCACACTCTTCAACTAGTGCTAATGGATCTGGTTCTTTATTTTCTTAGTTATTTCAATTTGTTGTTGTTTCCACAGGTTGCCACTATGTGCAAGGAGCGGCTACATGAGATTGTGAATGAAGAGATTATGGATGGGGACGAAAATAATTTTGAGTGGAAATTGATGATGCAGAACAGTTTCGCTCGCATGGACGATGAGGTCTTTAGCCGGAGCCAGGGTAACCAGACTTTCAACTGCAGGTGCGAGCTCCAGGCTCCTCACTGCGACGCCGTTGGATCCACTGCTGTCATCGCGGTCCTCACCCCGGACAAAATTGTCGTCTCCAACTGCGGTGACTCCCGCGCCGTCCTCTGCCGTAACGGAGTTGCCATCGCTCTCTCATCGGATCACAAGGTACCACTCTTTCTCTCTACTAATCATTTCGCTTAATTTCATCCCGAGAAACAAGATAACAAAACGTATCGCTAACGTATAACAGTTTCTTGGTCCGTTTGGTGCGTTGTGCTTTGTTCAGCCTGATCGTCCTGATGAATTGCTCCGAGTGGAATCCAAGGGAGGGCGCGTGATTTACTGGGACGGCCCGAGAGTGCTGGGTGTGTTGGCCATGTCTCGAGCCATAGGCAAGTGAATGAATGAACCAGTTTTTTTGTTGTTACTTTAGCTTGAGGTTTGTGAAGTTGTAATGAAGTGTTACTTCCGTTTGTTGGTTCAGGAGACTACTACCTGAAGCCGTTTGTGACCTCGGAACCTGAGGTGACAGTGACCGAGCGAACTGATGAAGATGAGTGTTTGATACTGGCAAGTGATGGACTGTGGGATGTGGTGTCAAACGAAACTGCTTGTGGGGTGGTGAAGATGTGCCTGAAGTCGCAGAAGCCTCCGACGCCACCAGGGTCTCCGGGTGGTTATGTGACGGCGGACGGTTCCGACCGTGCTTGCTCTGATGCCTCAATTCTGCTGACAAAGTTGGCTTTGGCGAGACACAGTGCGGATAATGTGAGCGTGGTGGTGATTGATTTGAGGAAGGACCAAGGAGAAACTTCCCTTCCCTCTTCTTCCAGCTGCGTTTAACTAATGAATGCAACAAGAATGAGTGAATGAGTGCCCCTTTAAAGCACCATAACAGGCACTTTCACAGCCCTCTGTTTTCTTTCAGGACTAAGATGGGGGAGACAACATCTCCGAGGTCTGCTTCTGTTTAATCAATGTTTTTTTTTTTTTTTTCCTTTCCAAGTGTAACCTTGGTTTTTAGATTTCCTATATTTCCGAAAAAGAGAAGGGTTTCAGATTTTCTATATTTCCCAAAAAGAGGAGAAAAAAAAAATTGTAACTTTCAAAAGAAAAAAAGAAAATCAAAGGAAAATTTGGTTGTAGGGGAAATTGGTGTCAGACTAAGGATTCAATGAACCGGTCGACACCCTTTTCTTTTATCCATAATCGGCTCTATAAATTGAAATTTCCTTTGGTTCTTGCATTATCTGTGTCAATCAATTCTATTTTAAGTTTCCTCTCGGAAATGTTGGAACAAAATTCATTGTTTGTTATCCTTAATATTGCATTTTGGTCTGAAATCTTTCAATCTTCATCAAATGGACAAACACAGTCATCTGCAGTTTCTCCACACGACGGCCAGAAAGTTTCGTGTTAGCATTCTCTCACTTTCAGACATGGCTCTTTTGGATGTTGAATGAGTTAGCAACAGACAGTTGCTTTCTCGGATAATCTTAACGGAACCCATTAATCTAAATCTTGTTATCAAGATTGATCTTTTAACAGTGACATTTGATGAAATTTAAAATACTGGAAAAGAGATGCACTTTAGTGTCTCGTAACCAGTTTGTAAAGCAAGTGTGCTGTGATTTTAACGAGTTGGTCTAATTATTTCTTTATCAAAGTGTACTAATATGATGGAAAAACGAGATTGAACAGGATACTGAGCAAGTCACTACATCATGAAAAAAGGATCACAGTGTGAATTTGTACAACCAGTTGCATGCTCTAAGCAATAATAATTAGAATAATGCTTTAGTCAAAATTTAAATGGGCACTAACAAATGCATCTATATCCCTTTAAATAGAGGCTTCCAATGATTTGGTGTCTTTTTAAGGATTGAGTTCCATGATTATTTTAATATCTAATTTTAAAATTTGTACCATGGTTAGTGATGCGGATCTCTGAACTCTTGCCTCATGAACAAGGTATTGAATAATTCTGAACATACTTTTGGTAGCTATAATAAGGCCACTGTTTAAGAAATTAAGGAAAATACAACTCTGTTATTAGAAATTATATAAAAGCACATTGAAAAATGGGTTCTCTATTTTCTATTAATAAAAATCTCTTTCAATTTTTTAACTAGATTCTTTGCATCTTACATTAATATTCTATTCTTTTAAATGAAGATATTTTTTTTCCATCTTTTTATTGTGAAAATACATATAATGAAAATTCAAAGTGGAATATTTTGTTGATGTATCTTAATTCCGATTAACTTATGTCAACATATAAACGGACCATGCATTTATTAGGTTTTTTTTTTTTTATATAACAGTGACTTTTCTAACTATTAACAGATAACTTATCTTTTAATGTTTTAGATATATAATTGCAAATTCTAGTTGAGAAAGCCATTTACTTGCTCTGGTTGTCTAAATAGTAAAAGGATAACCTTATATGTTATAAATTTCTATATAACTACTTTGTCAAACTTTCATGCCTATGAACATTCACATATGTTTCTTTATGAAATTTCTTAACCTAGAACGCATACAAGAATGTGGATGAATTGCATTAAAAAAATTAACAATATAAAACTTTTACTTCTTTAAAAGATAAGTTTCTTTTCCACTAAAAGAAGAGACCCGGACCACAAAATAACTATATTAACTTGTTTTTACCATTCCATATATCTAATTCTTAAAAACATTCAAGTCTCACTAAAATATCTAATTCTTAAAAACATTCAAGTCTCACTAAAATTAAATCTTAAAATGACAACCATTTATAGTTAAAAAACTCAGTTATTCTTTTTATTTTCTTTCTTAATTTTTTTAGTATTCTTTAAAAATAGTTTTTTCAAGTTTTTACAGATGAAAATAATATTACAAATCAAAGGATCTTAGATAGATAAATCTAAAAATTAAGCTCAAGCTTTTTTTAGCAAGACATTTTAAAGATGAAATGAAATAATTTTAGGCAAAGTTTGATTTATTTTTTTTAAGGATGTGTAGATAATTTCTTTTTCCCATTTGTGGTGAATTTTAATATAAAGCTTTTAAAAGGCAGTCCTTACACATTGAGAGTGTTATGGGAATATGTGATCTAAGCTTTTATTAAGGATAAAGAATATCAAAGGTAAATAACATTTAATGTATTTCATTTCAAGACAATTTACTTATTTTGTTTTAGTAACTATCTCTCATACTTTGCACAATTTTGTACACAGTACACAAATAATTTGCACAATTTTGTACAACTTTACACAAATAAGTAGATAGATAATCTATTATAAAGAGTCTAATTCTCATCATCCAATACTATTCTCTTAAGATAATAACATATATGATTTTGATCCTAATAAATAATATTAAGATTTGATGATCTAATAATATTTTTTATAAATGTAAATCAAGAAAAGTAAATTTTTCAATACGAATCTTTAAAAAAATCATATGAATCTCTAAAAGAAAGAACATTTTTATGTATAACAACTATATGACATTCATAAAAAAATATTAATTACAAAGAAAAAAAAGTTTCAAAATCTTTTAATTAATTAAATTTATTAGGAACCAATACTTGTTAAGACACAACAACATATAAGATTATAATTTTATAATTTTGATCATAATAAATAGTATCAAGTTTTAATATCTAATATCTAATAATATCAAGTGTAAATCAAGAAAAACATTTTAAGACTAATTTTCAAAAAGATCATATAAATCTTAAGAAACATTTTCATGTATAACAACTATACGACATTCGTAAATATATATATAAATATTAACCACAAAAAATAAATATTTGAAAATCTTTAATAATTCAGTTTATTATAATTGATTTACATGAATTAAAAATCATCTCCATATCTACTGTTATAAAATTTATCTTAGTGTAATATATTTATAATGGATTAAATATCATTCTTTTCTTTAAAAATTACTCCCTACATTTTGTTTATTTTAATAAATGTTGCTTTTCTTTTATATATATATATATATATATATATATATATATATATATATATATATATATATATATATATATATATATATATATATAAATTTTGATCCTGACTTCCATTATCATTTATCTCTTTTATAGAATATTTAAAGTTTAAATAAAAAATAAAGATATGAGTAAAATCCTATTAACTCTGAAGCTTTTTCAAAGTAAATCCATAAAAACTTTGGAAAAAATATATGCACAAAAGAAATAAGGATAATTCTATCAAATGATATTATTTAGTATTTATTGTAAATAAAAGATTTAATTGTTATTATTGTCTTATGACTGATATATTATGAGATGTTGTTATTATGATTATGATGATAAAGAAGCTGTGTTGGGTAGCAATAACTTGCAGACTATACAGGAGTCACACATCAAAGTAGACAATAGATGTAATTTGATGACAGTGTCCTTTATTTGGGACCCGAATTGTCCACTTAAGAATGGATAAAATGCTATGCTGGTGCTCTATGTAGTTATATTCCTGTAGTTCTTTTCCGTACACACTTTATGCAGGAAAAGAGACATATCAATAAATAATTATTTAAAATGACATGTTTTCATTTAATTCTTACTAATTTCAATCTGTTTATAAATATTGTGACCTGAATTCTTCTCACCTCAAATTCAATAAATGAATTGTTGTGAAATAGATATCATTTTGAACATTAAATTATGTATTTTAAGAACAAATTTGACATGTATTGTAATTCAGAATAAAAGAAATTGTATATACTTATTTTATATTTAAATACTGTAATAGAGTCATTTGAAGTACTTTTTTAAAAGAAAACACAATTCTTAAAAAGAATGAATGGAAAAAGATATTTGGTCTGGGTTTATGGTTCTCATCATATTTTTTAAATGTTTCTTCACTGTTTTTTTACCAAACAAATTCTGTCTTTTCTCATTCTTGGATTCTTTTCTTCTCTTCTTTCACTTATTTGTTCATTACTGAAGTGTTACTCAAAAGTGTGACAATTTATTCATTATAAAGATTTTGATGTTTTAATTTATAAAGTATAGATGAGTTATGTGTAATAGTGAATTTGATACGCAATATACTGATTCAATATTGCATGTGTTTGTCATGAGGCATTTCTTACTTGTGGATCCGCCTAATTATTGAAAATTTATTATATGATCAGACTTAATGTTTCAGCCACTCTTGATATATTATATAGTTACATTTTTTAAATATATAAAAAAAATTTAAACATGTGATTGGACCACATAATCTGAACAAATTAATATTTTCTCCTACTTTTCAGTTTCATGGATTGTTACAGAAGGTCAAACTTCAATCCAAAACAATATCCATATAATAAAATTCTGACTCAAGAATCTAGCCCCTTGTCCTGACTTAGAACCCAAATAATCATAGTCATTGTGGCAATTTTAGTTTCATGTCTCTTAATATAATGTCTTTTGGTGAGATCTTGAGAGGATAAAGGCAGAAGTGAAAAGACATGTGGATAAGATGTAACCTACAAATAATGTTATCCATTCAGAACTTTGGCATATAATCAGTTCTAATGCTTTATAATTTTCTTCAGCAGTTTATGACAACAATATGTCCCCGTCAACATAAGAAAATTAAGAAAAAATTGACACTATTTGTGCGTGTGGGAAATTAACAAAAGAATCTGATACTGTTAAATATTTTAAAAAATACAGTGTCCACATGTTCACACCAGAACAAAAATGTGCCCGCCTTCATCTGTAGTGAAGATTCAGAAGAAATAAAGCAGAATCATGGATAAGTTTTTATTCCCCAAAGCATCGTGCCAAAAATTCAATCACTAATCTGAAATTTTGCCGTCATCATGACTCATAAGCATTACGATTGCGTGGGGGTTTGGAATAACACTCTCAAAACTTGAGAAAGCAGAAAAAACCATTTATCCATCCATCATCAGATATTTCGAGGACCGATGTTTGGTTACAAAGTATGTGAAGTATCAGATTCTAGTAGAATCAATTCTTTCACTCACAAATTCTAGTCATTAATTGATTCTATCACATGTTTATTTAGGTAGTGTTCTACCCAACTCTAGCCATTGTCTCTCTTGTAAACAAAGATTCAATTTTAGTTGCTTGCATTCAGAAGTATAAAGAAATTGAAACTTATCGAACTCATCAATGTTATCTATATGTATACAAAGATAGGAGTAATTAACCTACTTACAATAAAAATAATAAAATATTTGTTTTCTATGTACATACATAGTGGCTGTTTTATTATATTTGTTAGACATCTTATATTGATTAAAGATTAAATTTTTCAATAATTTATAAATAAATATAAATTTATTTTATAATTGATTTTGTAAATTTGAGTAAGTTCTAGGTTTATAAAAAATATATTAAAAATTCTATATTAATTATAAATAAAATTTTTCAATAATTTATAACTAGATAAAATCTCATCTTATAACATTCTTATAAAGTTTATAAATTATCTTATCTCTTAAAAAGCTCGTTTTAGAATGGTCATCTTAAAATTTTGGAGGTGCAGTTATTTATTCTGGTGGTGCATGAAGCAAAAGCTGTTGAGTATTTATATTTCCAGAAAGTCCAATTAGAAAGTAAATCCATTCGACAATTGTGAGTTGTTTAGGAAGAATATTTTGGAAATTGAAAAAAAAAAAAAGAAATATCGTTTGTCCAACTCAACTAATGTTATTTTAAATGTTTTTGTGGAAGACAATTGTTTTTTCATCTCAAAAATTCTTTCTACACATTTCATTCTGCAGTGGAAAGATAAAGATAAAAACAACCTTTTAAAATATATGTTTCAAAGTATCCTGAAAAAATATGTTTTAGATTAAAAAAATTTAAAAACATCCAGGAATATCTAATAAAAAAAACTAACAATGAACTATTTCAAAACATTCATAAGATTTATCAGTATTCAAAACAATTTAAAATGTATTCAATAATATTGTTTGTGGAATCAATCCAAATTCCAAAATCTTTGCCATAGCCATCATGGATGAGATGGCCACCATGATGCACTAGCAGTGTGCTAAGACGTAGTTCCTCTACAAAACTGGCTGAAAAAAAAATCGAATTTATATCTTAGGCCTTCTACCCGTTTTCTACAGTGTATAAATTAATATAAAACTTATCATACAAATTTTAATTTTTTTTAATACAGTATCAGAAATATATGATAAGAAAATTAATCGAACCGATCATATTAGGTACTATCCTTGTTAAAACCATTTACATTGTCAATATAATAATTAAGAGTATAGTACAGAGAGCCGTGGTGGTACCATTCTTTTGCTTTCAATGATTAGGACAAACCATGGAAGAAATTCTAAAATATATTTGTTGAAATAATCTAAAATATATTTTTAAAACAAATATTGTAATGATAAATCTATCATATTGTAAAACAGATCATTTAGAATAATTAAATACCAAAGATTATTCGTTCTAGAATATATTTTTCAAACTTATTTTAAAATGTGTAGTATAGAAGTTTTTTTTATTAAATTTAGAAGAGCATTTTGTACAAAGATTAAAAAGTTTAAAATATTATTTTCATCGTTCCACCCTGATAAAACGTGAAAAAATAATTATGAGATAAAAAAAGCAGTTCAAAAAACAATTGGCAGAAGAAAACGCAATGAAAAAATAGGGACTGATAATTTTAGTATGCTATTGCTATTGGGGAGACTGATTACCCATCAAATCCAAAATGTTGTATGTCATTAGTTTATGCTAACACATTTCTCTTAACATCTATTTTATTATTGATTAAAACTTATTAAAAGCTGTAAAATTATGAAAGATAGTCATTAAATAATTAGTAAGAGTTGCAATATTTTATAATTTTCAATAAATTTTAATCCATAATGAAAACTGTGTTGAATAATATGTTACCATTCTCAAGACAAAAAACTTTTGACAAACTTTGCAACACTAGGTTTTGAGTAATCCATAATCAATTTTACCTAGGTCTCTCTGCCCAGATTATTAAATAAAGCTTCCCATTAATTCTCCTAAAAATGTATGAAAAGTGTCCAAAGTGTATTAGGACATTTTGAAGCCTCTGTTTCCGTTTTTAATCTTTGTTGTTTACAATACAATACTGATATAATGCAACAAATGGTAAAGTAGCAAAACAGTTTATGGTTCATATGCAAAGTTGTGCTTTGCAACTCTTGCATGTTAAGAATATTACAACAAGTACATAAGAGTTGTATAAATGTCCATACAATGCCCACCAAAACCTCATGTAATATCTGCACGTTTAATTTTGATCCCCATGGGCACAAAAATATCATAATCATATTCTTCCAATCACTTCTATTAAGTAAATTGAAAGCCAGTCAAAACCTGTTCAAAGCTGAACTGTTGAATGATTGATAGATATCCTCCTTAACTCTTTGGCCTCCATATCTGCTGGCCTTTATGCACCGGTACATGCCCATTTGAAGATGAACTATTGGAGTTTGTTCCTCTACGCATCTTAGTTCCTTTAGGCACCTGAACATGCCCATTTGAAGATGAACTGCTGATACTTGTTCCTCTAGGAATTGGTATAAGCCCATTTGAAGATGAACTGCTGATACTTGTTCCTCTAGGAATTGGTATAAGCCCATTTGAAGATGGGTTGTTGAAGTTTGTTCCTCTAAACATCTGTGTATGCCCATTCAAAGATGGAATATTAGAGTTTGTTCCTCTAGGCATCTGCATATTTCCATTTGAAGGTGAACTGTTGGAGCTTGTTCCTGGACCGGCATATTGAAAATGAGGCTGTAACTGCAGTGGAGGGCGCATGATTCTCTGCACTTTTGGCTGAGTTGGGTGAAAGTAACTTCCATTGTAATTTCTGATAGGAGTTGTGATAGATTTTACTACATGTGGTGGTGCTAACATGGTCAAAAGTGAATTTAGATTATGATTGTTCGAGGAAAGAAAGGAGTACGTTTTTGAAAACGCCTCGCTTATCTTCTTCAGTTGTCCTGCACTAACAGATCTAGCAGTATTTTGTGGCTGCTCAAAGGGATCCTCAACCTAACCAATCAAAAGTCAGATACAAATATCAGTAGCAGAACGAGAGAAAGTATGCATCATAGAATCTAGCATTTGCCACCAAGCATTGGGTCGTAGGAAAGCCCAAACGGAATCAAGCGCTGTCGTTGCAATAAACAAACACAAGCTATCCCCAAAACAAAAATGTCTCCTAAAAGTAGAAATGAACAAATGCAGAGTATTACAAATATAGAGTAAGTCTTGGGTAACCAAATCGTGTTGTTCTCTATCTGCTCCCATTGTCCAGTATACGGGCAAATTCCCAACTCCGAGGCCCATGAATCCATCTGAGCATACTGCAGGAACATACAACATGGTGTAATCATTATTTTATGTAAATAATGATGGAGGGCAGTGCTATAGATTGAGAAAATTCACTGCCACAGAGCCTCAAGATGCCACAAATTATCATGTTATCATTAAAAATACATGATATGCATTACTACAACATTCTCACTGCTATTATTTGGAGAGAAGAGGATACAATTTTAAAAGAGAAATTTTACGTGTATAAAAAGACACTATATAACTAAGAGAGAGAATTATGAAATGTAATAAGAAATAAACAAAAAACGTTGTGTAAAATTAAACACAGCATACAAACATCTTTTACCAATGCAAAAAAATAAAAATAAAAAATCAAGGAAAGAAAGATTTACCTTTCTCAAGAATTCAACAAAAAGATCAGGCACGGATTTTTGGTTAATTGACCTTGCCTTATTTGATATGTGCCCGTTTATACTAGCGTCACATGTTTCTGCGATACGATTCTCGGCATCAGCTCTAACGCCTGCATAAATTACATCAAGGTAAGGATTACATAACTCTTGTATTCAAGTTAATGGACAATTCTAATTCCAGTGAAAATTGACAATTGTAGACACATCAAGCATTTTCAACACTCTAAACTCATTCAAACACAAAGGCGAAAGGTTGCTGCCTGGCAATACCTCGGAATCATGTTGAATGTGTTTTTTGTACTTATTCTAGGGTTGAGCAAGAATAGTTTTTAAAAATCTGAAGTGAACTATTTCAACAATTTCGGTTATTGATCTACACATGTAAACTATTTGAAAAACCTATTTCTCAACTGAATTATTTTATGAGCTAGATGTAAATCAGTTTTAAACCAGTTCTGAAACAAACTAGTTTTAAAAACTGAACTAGTTTTCTCTTCTAATGGATGATCAAGGAAGAGCTACTCTACAATCATTAACTACAGAAAAAATAAGATGCCTGGGAAGGCCTAAAGTTGAATGCTCTCGCTTCTACCTGTTCAAGAAACTGAATTTACTAGTACCGGCTCCCACTCTAGGATAACTATACGAGGTTCAAAGTTCATCTGAAAATTAAAAGCTTACACAGCAGAAAATGTTAGTTGTCCCCATAAAAATTAAACCCAATCTGCTAACCCACACGGAGGCCCTTTTTTAATAATCCATGCTAGTTGTAAACAAAGCAGCACCAGCTCGTAGGTGCACCTCAAATTGACATTTTTATTTAGTATAGAATATTTTAGTCGAAGTTAATCTCCTGATTTAACTAAAGATAAACAGCTACAGTTAGTCATTTAGTTAACTTATATATGTAGTTAAATTTAGTTCTATGATTGAATGAGATCATATTTTTTGCACATGAATAAAGTTTTTTTCGAATTCACACACAAAAATCAATAATCTATTCAATAACAGATTTGCAAATTTACTGATAAACAGAATAGTAATTAACTGATAAACTGTCTAAGAGATAAGATAACTGATAAATAAATGATGAAAATATAACATGAGTCTAAGTTAACACTCATAGACAGCTTAAAATTAGCCCAATAAAAACAAAGGGCTATATCAATGTGACAATAAGCACCACCTAGAAAGCTTAAAAATACTTGGCCAGTAAATAGTACTGTGAGCATAGATGGGTGATTCTTCCGTAGATGGGAAAACTTCGCATAAAAATGGGTAAGATAGTGGAGATAAGGAAATGATACACTGTCTGTGAGGAAAAAAAAAAAAAGGCTCATTTTCTGTAGTATTAAACCTGTTTTGAAATAAACAGTTGGGATCAAATTGGACTGGTTTCCAAAAAACAGTTCAGTTAATTTTTTTATAAGTGGTTCTGTTTTAAACCGGTTCAGTTCCTCCCCTCACCCCATTCTCAAATCCCTAAAAAATTAAAAAGGATAGAATAAAAAAAAATAAACAACACTATGCGTGAGCCTGCAGCCCACCAATCTGTCATTGGAGTCTAATGTTTGTCTACCCCAAAAACAGCTACTCACTATCCTGTTAGTAAATATTATCCAAAGGGCCCTGAAACTAGAATCAACCCCATCAAACTATGATACTGATCATGTCTTTCAAAAAGAGGATTAATTCTTCAAATACATGAATGTAAAAAAGAAAAATACACAAGGAAAGTGTAAACTAATGTGGCGAGCAAAAGAAATAGCATGAACATTTAGAAGTCTTGCCACTGAAATGAGTGAGAGACATTTACAAAATTCTCAACATTGAAGCATGCACTCAACCTGAACACAAAAGAGAGTTTCTATGAATAGGGTTTAGCTTCTACAGAGCTCACCTCAATATCTCAAATTCTAGAATACTGACATTTCATTTGATGCTCTAAACGAAAGACAAAATGTACCTTTAAGATCATCAACCATGTTGCCAGGGTATATATATTTGAGTGGTGGTAAGATAGCAGGAACACATGTCTGAAAAAGAAGGCAAATGTTACATGCGTCAGAGGACAAAGATCCATCTAATATTTTCCCAGAGAATACTACTAATAGTTTAAAAACACGTTATAGGGGAAGGCTGGACGCACCCACTATTTTACAGTCTCACTGCGTTTCCTCTTTCCAAATACTTGTATAAGAAATCATGGAAAAAGTATCCTTTCCAATAGAAACCTTTGCTAACAGTGAATAAAGTGAAAATAGGGTGGCACGTTTGTAATTATTATGAAAGCAGGAAACAGAAACATGAAACATTTTCTCAAACCTAACAAACCCTGGCTAATGTCAAATTTTCAAACTGAAATGAGCACCTAGTAAATTTTTGGCTTAATTACATTTTTTGGATAAAAGGTTCAATAAAGTTCCTTAATTTTAAAAAATGCAAAAATATAACCCTTTCAAGGCTCAATCAAGTTCCTTACTTTTTATAAATTCAACCATGTGACCCTTTCGTTGGTTGAAGTGGATGTCGTTAGTTTTATATATTGTCACTAAGCATTAATTATAACTTGTATAATGCATAAATTAAAACTGTTAACATTTGTTTGTTTACAATTTTATTGCTAATTGGATGGAAAGTGGTTACATTGTTTTGACAGACTTGATTAGAACTTTTATTAATTGACCAAACTTGAATAAAATAAATAACGGGAAAAAAGGGAAATTAAGCCTAATTTTTCCCAAGACAATATACATACCAGAGGCACAGTTAAATTTTGAAGTTAAAGTTCAGGTAGAAAGATGAAAAACAACAAACGCATGACATTCCAGCAAAAACCATCCAAACAAATAACAGATGAGATGATATATAAGCAGCATAAATACCTAAAATTGGTAGCAGCATCCCCTCAACCCATCCCCAAAAGAAGAAGGGAAAAATAACACTACATAGAAGAATTATGAAAAAGGAGAAATACCTGAAAATGAAATATGACAAGTAAGCTTAGGGTATAGGAGTTGAAAGTCCCAGTTTTAGAGTTATTGATTTTATGTGCTTTGGCCCATTCCTTGACCTACGCAAACCAGAAAGAATGAAACAAATACAAGCAATTCCAAGCACAGCAACCTTTCTCTAGAGTCAAGAATGTACCAGTAAAACCATATCATGAAAGCGGCCATCTATCCTGTTGATCCAAAGCAAAATCTTAGATTTCATTTGGCCCGGCAGGTTATTAATTGAAATGTCACAAGATACACCCTGACGGTTGCTTTTAAATTTTAAAATGGGAACTCGTGCATTGGGGATGAACTGCATGTGGCTCCCTACACCTGCAAATTTATGTTATTACAGAGTGTACATATTAAACATACTCACAAATGTCTTAAATTTTGAAAGTAAAAAGAAAGCTATGACAAGTTTAATAAGCACTACTAATTGAACTCCTAATTGATAGATTCAACAAGTAATTACATGGTTTAACAGCGTATATGAAATTATTATGCTATCTAGTATGATTCAATCTTAAATTTAAAATGGATAATATAGAATAACCCAACCATATATAGAGCATTCACCCTGTTTTTCTCCAGTCACTGAAGCATAACTTTGTACGGATTGAAAGCAAGTCAACAGAAAAGGCATAATTTGACCGGAAATCATCTCCCCATAGCATAATCTTTAACAGTAGTCATGTAAATACATTACCCTACCCATTTCAATTGTATTTGCAAAGTTTCTTGCAAATAACAATTCCAAGTGGCATTATGAAATTTGTACCCTGTACAAGCCACTAATAAGTGCTCTCTAAAATAACCAAATAATATATCTACAGTAACCCAATTGGTACATATCTTAGTTGTATTAGTAAATTTAGGAGAGTACACATATTACTACTCATATGATTATATCCATCACAACAATTTCTTGTGTAATATTGCTTATTGCATCTCACTTCAATTGGAGAAAAAAAACACTAAGCTTTGAATCCTATTGCTAGAACTATGTGAAGATAAAGAGAGAAAATTTGACAATTGAATGAGAAATGAATCTGCTACATGATAAAAAAAAATACACATTTTCATACTAACTTATAAGTGACAAGCTTCACGTATAAGAAGTTTACCTTTCATTCTCAAAGCTTTTAAAACTTCCCCCAATAAAGTTTGCTTTTGTTTTTTCCCAGCAGACGAAATATGAGAACCATTTGATAGCTCAATTGAAATATCCAAGTCACCCCATCGGGTGAAGAGATTAGATACAAATGACCCAAATGGCTCAACGGTTGCTCCTGTTCCAAAAGTGAAGTACAACTTTAAATACTTAGATTTCAGAAAGGAATGAATTAAAAAAAAAAGTTATATCTATAAGATGTAGGAGTCTAAATCATCTAATGACATAATAGATGTTAATGTGTATAAATTGTAATTAAATCAAGGAAAATCCTTATTAACACTAGTAATAAAAGGGGGAGGGGATTGAAAGAAGAAACAAAACTTCTAGAAAGTTCACCTCTCAAGCTTTCCACAGATTCAACAATGCTTTTTAAATCATTAATAATTGCAAATCGTATCTGCCAATCTTCTTGTAATGGTGTGACCACCTGAAGTATATCATTTACAACAATATCCAACATACTATGTGTACTCATTCTTGCCCCTCAAAAGCTCAGAGTAGCAGTCGATTTGAGACAGTTTGCAACACCAAATGGAAAATTATGAAGGCAAGAGGATCACAATCTACGAGCATTTCAAAAACCTTGGAGAAGTATCCCTGACCAGATATAATTGTTATGAAGTGAGAGATTGAATTATGTGATCTATCTAACTCAACTAAATATAGAAACGAGTCCCACAACGAGTATATGTAAAGTGATAACTTAAGAAGTCTAGATACAACTTAAATATATGGGGTTATGTAAAATTTAAAAAGAAAAAAAAAAAAGTCAAGATGGGACACAGCTAAGATGCATTAACGAGAACCAATAGCAAATTGGAGGACACTGACCCAAGAAATGAAAGAAGAGCTAAAACCACCAGCAACTTTAGCAAATGCAGATGGCTGCTCAATGGAGATTGTTCACAGATTTGGAGGCACGGAACAGTGGGTTGGGGGTGTCCCTGGTGGATGATTAGAGTGTAAAGGAGAATTTAAAAGAATATATATTAAGTATAGGAAAGTATGCCCTAGCACTATCAATGACTACGAATAAATTTGGTAGCATAATTTGGATGCTTCTATTTGAGTTTGAGTCTATTTGAAATGGATCCATGTTGTGTCATTTAAAAAAAAAAATCATATATTTATCAAGAGAAGATATGATACTAATACCAAATACATGTTGGACAACAATAGTGTAGAATTTCTAGAGCATATGAGTAATAAGAATTACATAAAAATGCAAACGTGGTACCATACCAAGCCTTCAACTTATAAAGACTGATTATTAGACAGATGAGAAATAATTAAATAAATTTTCCTTAATTGAGAAAGGCTGGCTATTAGACTGACGAGAAATTAAACATTTTTTCTTAATTGATAGTTCATAAATTTCCTTATAAGACCAAATCTTGTTAGTTTCCTCTCACAATGCTAACACCTGAAGCTATCCAACAATAGGAAATTAAAGAGAAACACAATTCAAATTCAGATGTCGTTTTGGTCTTGTTTAGTGCCCTAGATCAAGCCTCAGAAACAATTATCAACTCACAAACACACTAATCATGCCTGACTTATCCAACACAACGCCACAGAAGCACAATCTAACTCAAATCCGTACCAAGCAGAAAAGCAATAACAGAAATCTCAAAGAATTCATTCACATCTTTCCATTACCCAATTCAAGTCCCCAAATTCATGACCCAATAGAAAGCAACAATGGTAGAAGCAATAAACGAATATCAAGATGATAGAAAAGAGGAAGAAAACAAAAAACGATGCATGTATAAAGACGAAAGAAAAGACGCACAATTAAAAAGATGTTCAGATTTGAGGAAGTTGGATGAGATAAATGAAGGGTGATTAGTGAAACTTACATTGGCATTGTTTATGGGCGTCAGAAAGGAGGAAACTTGGGAGTGAGTTGAAGTAGCAGTGAGCAAACTTAGAAGAGAGGTTTTCCATTTCGAAAAATGCAACCTCTTTTATGACCAGAGACTTTTCTATGACAGAAACTTTTTCATTGGGTGAATTGTCCCACGGAATAAATTGTTCACAAATTTCCGTAAAAAAAATTAATTAAGTAAATTTATGAATGAATCCCTTAGTTTCTAAATAATCTTTTTTTTTTTTCATCACAACAAGAATTAATTAATCTCTGACAAAAAAATCATTTATTCAATAATTTAATAAAAAAATATTTGCATTGAGAATTAATAACTTCTCAGGTAATTTTGGTATAAATAGCTATAAGTTGACTGATAATTTATATATTATACATTGAGAGATGAAACATTAAAAGCTTACAAGCTAATTGATCAATAATGAGTTTGATAAAATAGAAATTGAAAATTTAAAAGTTTAAAATAATTACACATTAAATTAAAAATAGCTTGACTAAATTACTAAATGCACGTATTTTTATGTTCTATATAATGCGCGTAATTTTATGTTTTATATAATTTTGTATCATATTTTCTAAAATATCGATTTTGGTTATTTATATTTTTAAAAGTGTGCTTGTTTCCAAAGTATATGACGCAGAAAAAGAGGAATAAAATCCAAAAAATAAAACATAAAATCACAAAAAATAAGATTTTTTTTTACATAACATTCCACTCTCTTCTCTTTTATGAAATTGGTCATATTTTATTAATTTCTACTTATAAACGAGAATCATAGTCTATTAAAGAAGAAAATTAATTGATTATAATTAAATAAATTAAAATGAAATGTTTATTCTTTTATTCTAACTTCATAAATAATTAAAATATATAAATGTAAATAATAATTAAATATTTATATATATATTACTATTATAATAAAATGAATAACTATAATAAAATATTAAAATAATAATATAATTAATTAACTAAAATTTTAATATTTTATTTTAATATGTCTTTATCCTTAAATATAAATTTTTATTTATTAAAAGTTTATAATAATTTAGTATTTTAATTTTAATTTTATATATTTTAACTTTAATTTATATTTTCAAAATTTATTTTTACAAAACTATTTTATAGATTATTTTCTATATATATACGTATATATATATATATATATATATATATATATGTGTATATATATATTAATATATA
>Ga0209489_103095_pt1 | contig 32863 bp, 11 predicted proteins | sample SiratrowhiteBW_FD_187527 | JGI IMG/M metagenome (GOLD analysis project Ga0209489, IMG submission 187527) | Root nodule microbial communities of legume samples collected from California, USA - Siratro white BW (SPAdes) (version 2) | ecosystem: Host-associated > Plants > Roots > Nodule | place...
AAAAAACAAGTAAAAAAAAAAAAATGAAAGTTGAAATTTAGACTAAAAGTATTTAATAAAAATAGTAAAATATTGTAAAATGATAAATAAAAACACGACTGACTATAATCAAATCTTAATATATATTCATAACTGTATATTTTCAATAATTACAGATTTATATTCTTTAATCCATTTTAATTATTGTATAACTAAAAATATCTCATATAAATTAAATTGCAAATAATATTTTTATAAAAATTAAATATTAATTATAATTAATATAGTTACCGTTTTTTAATAAAAAATATTTTATTAGAAATAAAAAAATTATCATATAATAAATAATAATAATAATAATAATTTAACTACAACATTAAATTAATAATTCAAAATAATGTAACAGTAAAACAATCATCTGAAAATCATAATGATAAACAAGATTCACGAGTTTTCTATTATTATTTTAAAATTTTCAACATAAATTTTATATTATTTTATAATATATATAACTTATTAAAATAAGTTAAAACTATATTAGAAAGTACTTCATCTAACACGAATACAAATGAAATAACTTCATTAAAATTTTATCCATCTAGATGAAACACTCTACCAAATACTCACTCAATAATCTATAGCTGGTCCTCAACATTATATAACTGAAATTAATATTTGAATAATAATGTATGACCTGGGTTGAGGGAATAAATTAAAGCCAGAATGGGAAGATTTGGAACACAGAAACAATTGGCTACTATGACTTCCCCTTTCATCCACAACCAAGACTGCAACATGTCGCAGGAGCCCTCAGAAATTTTGTTCAATTCATTGCCAAGAAATGTTGTTCTTGACCCTATTCACGATTCTCTTTCCTTCGATATGGTTGATTTCTCCACGCCACCAGCACAAGGAAATCGCAACCAATTGGTGAAGTCTGAAGAAGTGAAGAACAAGGAGAGGTCGTACATAGGTGTGAGGAAAAGGCCTTGGGGAAAATATGCAGCAGAGATCAGAGACACAACCAGGAATGGCACAAGGGTTTGGCTTGGAACCTTTGACAGTGCAGAAGCTGCTGCGTTAGCCTATGACCAAGCTGCATTCTCCATGAGAGGCCATAGTGCTGTGCTCAATTTTCCAGTGAAAAGGGTGAAAGAGTCTTTGCAGGAGATCCAATATAGCTGCTTCAGTGGTTCTTCTCCCGCACTTGCACTCAAGGAGAGGCACTGCATCCAAAGAAAGTTGTCATCAAAAGCTAAAAAGTGCAAAGGGAAAGACGCATCAGAGGATCCAACACAAAGTGTGGTGGTGTTAGAGGATTTGGGAGTTGACTATTTAGAGCATCTTCTAAGCATATGCGATCAAAGTGAAAGCCCTAGCTGCTTCGACTAAACCTGTGGCAGTATTTTTCCTTTTTATTTTCCCTTGTTATGTTTGGCCTTTTCGCAACATCAATTTCCTGCCATGGCCTGTGTATGTACTGTGTTCTCTCTTTAGATAAACCTCAATTAATGTGCCCTCTCCCGAACCAACTTATGCGATTACTTGTGCATTTAGGTTTCAAGTTGAAGTACTATGAATCCATTCTTGCACCAACCATTGTGCATCATCCAGAACAGGTTCATTTTCTTGACATTCCAACTTCTCAATTTGAACAGTATCTTCCAATAAAAATTCTCAAGGCATGCTATATGGATAAAGTTTATGAGAAATTCTATGATATCCTAAAAAAATTCTTAGTTTAGGTAATATTAGTGAGAAGTTTTACTTTCCCCTTCTTCTCTAGTATGCTTAAACTCATTCAACTTTTTGAATATTGATTGAAAAATCAATTGTACTAAAATTTTAGATATATCTTGGTGCCATACATATAGCAACTCGCTACCTGTTTATTGTATATCAACACTAATCTTGGATTGCTTTTATAGGCAAAAGATTTATTCAGTAGCATACAAGAATACATATATATTCAATAGCCATGCAAACAGAAAATCAAAGATGTTACCTAATACAATATATAGGACTGACACAAATCTGAAAACAGATCGATTTTCCTTTTGTCATTAACCATGCCCAAGATATAAAGTCTTACAAGATATCCATAATCCCAACAAAATAAAAAAATACCACTTTTGACCAAAATTTTATTCCACATCAAACTTATATTGACATGTATACGTACTGTGTTTATCATCTTAGATAAAGGGTCTTTCTAAATATATGACATATTACCTGAAATAAAATCATAGAACATCACAGATATGAAAAGATTTTAATCAAGATAGTTGAGTAATTTACCAATGATTTCTAACCTTAATTTCTTTGTTTTATATCTCACATCTGGCTTTTTTCAAATACATCTCATCTGTGCTCAATCCAAGAAAGTGAGGATTTCAAAACCACAGTGATCAGGAAAGCTTTCAATATATGGGCAAGATCAAAAGTATAATTAAAAAGCAACAAAACAAAGAAATGTGCTTATTGAATACATCCAATCTAACATATATAGAAAGCCAGAAAGACCGTACGTGCTTGAAGAAAATCTTGTTACACAATAATACACATTTGAGATTTATCATTTCCAATAAAAACTTAACTACACATACCAGAAATACCAGTAAAGCATGAAATTATACAACACCCGCCAACAACATTCCTTTCATTACACTTCCAAGAACATAAAATAGCAAATGCGAAACTTCACACAAAAGCATATGATTTGACTATCCATAGTTATAGCAAAGTACAGCTTTTAGTGCCCATTTTTTTAAGAGCCAAGCATGAAATAAATAGAACACTTCATAAATACTTCAACCCTTGCACAAGAGTAAATAAAATTCGAAGAATAAATCCAGTGCCTACTTCCTGAACTAACTCCAACTAACTGGCCTCTACAACACATATAACACCATAACAAAACCTACACAAAGAAGGACACCACAACAAAACATCTACAACTCGAGCAATACAGTCCCAGCACAAAATATATTGTTTCCCTTTTGTACAAATCTTAAAATGAATTTTTCCAATTATTTGTGAAAGTAGAAGATTGAAACAAACTGTTTTCTCAGATCAAACAGGTTGTAATGTAAATTGTCTGAAACTAAAACTGCTTGACTTATAGAAAAGACATCACATTCAAGTGATATTAAATCATAATTGAATAAAAGGCCTCAGTGCAATGGGAACCAATTCAAAGTTGTCCATCTAAATTCACAGCAAGCAGGACTATTTGTAACTCAATACTTGTATCCAGAAAACAAATAGATCAAAATTATTCATTGTACTTGTCAACAGCAGTACTGGGTGATACACCTTCCCATGCTATGGAAGATGTTCAAGATGCCATTCTACATTTTTTCTTGTGCTTATCCTGGTCTCATGACATGGAAGATGTTCAAGAGGAAATATATTCATCCCATGCTGAATTTGGCTGCAATAAATTTCTTGTTTTCCTATTAAAAATATTCTTGTGCATGCTTATCTTGGTCCCTAAGAATGAGGTCATAGAGCTGAGCACTACAAGACTATCATATCTACCATTCGCTCCACTTAAATATCTCAAGATGTAATTACACTAGGTTCCTGAATTGAACATTATCATATTAAGACTTTACTCAGAAATAAAAATGGTAGATATTTAAAGGCATTTATAAAAAATTAGTCGACAACAGAAGAAAACTGAAGTTTGTAATGTCAAGTTTTAAACAACATAAATTAAAAGCAACACAAAGAATCAATCCCCAGCAAATGCACGGAACCAGCTTATAAAAATTCTCATAATTTAAATCAACAGGAGAAATTCCCTCACATATACAAGAAAATGCTGTCATCCTCTTTATTATGATCCAACTAATTCCATTCCCAAAAAGCATTAATGCCTGACGACAGAGGTTTCCTTTTCAACCATCAAAATCGAATGAAATATATCACACATACCTCATATCCAGTAGTGTTTCCGTGGTTAACCGTCATGTTTCCTGAACATTTTCCTGGCTTTACCAAAAGGACAGCTGAAAAGTGAGACAAGCATCGAAGAAACAGTAGCATTAATTTGACTTAGTTTTGAGGGAAAAGTACATAAATGGTGTTGTGTTTTGTGGGTGAAGGATATATAGGGTTTAAAGGAGGCGGAAAGAGAAAGAAAGAGAGAGAATGAAAGTAGGCTCCTTTTCCGAATCCGACAATGAACAAAAAGGAACCAAAACCTTGTACTTCCTTTTTATATTTTTTCTTAACAATTTTCCTGACTTAAATTTCAGTCTGTTTAGTTATCATCTTTTATTGTTTATCTTTTTAGAAAATAACTTACCTACAAGACAATATATATTGTTGATATTATTTTCTAAATATATTTAGGATTTCTCTTAATTTATTAAGACACATTGCTGTGGTACATTAATAGGGTGATATTTTCAAAGTGAATTATAAAGCAGCATTAAAATACCTATATTAATGTAAGTTTTGTCCTTTTTATTCACCCTCACTTAATTTCTCCGCAATTTTCAGCCCGACACCTGGAGTCTCACAGTAATACAAGAACAAAATTTGATATTACCTCTTACTTTTGTGGGAGCTCAAGAATATATTTGAGTCCTATATATCTTTTCTCCATTTAGAACTATTCAAACATATAATTTAAAATCAATACCAAAATAGAGAAGAATTTTCATCATTCTAGTGCCACTTTGCAATACATAAATAATTATATATATTGGGGAGATTTTACCATCCTTGTCTCCGAAAAAGCTGGTTCAACTAATTTCCCTTCATAAATTCTGCATCAGAAGAGAAAATCGGAAGTTTTCAGAAGCAGCTCAAAGTTTTCAATCTGATTATCGCTTCTAACTGGTGTACTCACATGATGTCCAGTAGTACAAATTAAAATACAATGCACATATCATCATTGGATTACATATATAGAAAAACTCATCCACAAATCAAAGATAGCACAACATGTTTAAGATAAGGGCAATCGAGTTTCAATAGTTTTAAATAATTATATGTAATCAAAAGAGAAAACAAAAAGGCATAGCTGCAAGACAATGAAACTGGTTGAATACCGAAACTTTAGTGTGCCACTATTTAGAGATGGCATATTGTATCAGACTACCGGCAATTATGGAAGACCTTGAAATTTTTAACATAATTTTCTTTTTAAGATAAGTGAAGAAAACGATATGAATCAATTGAAGGCCAGAATACGTCCTCATCACTATACATGGAAATTCGAAGATCTAGGAATGTGTTAGCTACTTGACTTTTTAGCACATATTTAACATTCTCACTGCGAAAATATATAGTGGCAAAAGGGGATATTTAAGCGTGCAGGCGACCTGTACTCCATATGTAGAAGATCAAACTACTATATGATACTTCTCAGATTTCAGGAAATTAAGAACCTCCAAGAAATACACAGAACCTTGTGGTCGGTTTCCTTATCACTTGCCGAGTCAGTTTGGACATTAAACAGTGAGTTTTTTGGAGAATTGAGAAGCAAATAGAATGCCTTGAACATGAGAAGCTTTAAGATAATGTAACGCCTGATACAATGCTTAAATGTTTTTGAGAAGCTTTGAGAATGCCTAAGTTAACATATAAAATAGAAAAAAACTAAAAGTGTATATAAGTGGAAAAATGCTTGAATTTTTGGCCTAGACTTTTGGACAATTAGTACCTTCCAAGCAAATTTTTTCTCAAACGATTATATTCACTGAAAGAGTCTGGGACTAATAGTCCATCCACACTTTGCTGTTGGACTCACACTCAACAATTTAAAGGCAATAATGTTCTTCGTTTACTTTTTTTCACATTTACGATTGACTAATAATTAGAAATGTAATTTATATCTAAAATTGATGACTTCCAGATTTAGCCATCTAAAAAGAGAAAAAAAAAATTCCAATACAGGTGGAAGCAATTGCCCAATTTGAAATGGTAAAAGAGCACTGTCATATAACATACATTGATCCAGACTAAAAAAACAGGAAATTGGCTTTTTTGCTTAAGAACCCTAAAACTCCTGTAAGTGAGTTTCTTCCTGCTCTCAATATATACCCAAGAAATATATAAGGTGCAGGAAGTTTCACTCCTCGTATAAACTAAAATAAAAATTGTCTTTTAAGATAAAAACAAGTCCGACATAAAAATAAGCCTAACTTATTGAAAAAATTACAACTAAAACATGACATCAGGTTAAGGTGGTATTTATTTTGTCAACCTTGGGACTACGATGGTATGTGCAAGTCGCAATCAAGCCAACAAATACATCAATTCAATTTCATTTGAAGAGGGGTCTTGATGAATTTACAAGTCTCACATACGACAAAATAGAGAAAAAGGAAGTGTACGCAAGTTGGAGTTCATGAATCTAACTAATCTAGACTTTTTGGACGCACTCTCTTGCTGGCATCACCTTATAAAGAATTTAACAAATTTTGGTGTTTAAGCTGCTGACGACATATATATATATATATATATAGTTATCTTATATAATAATGTTCTAACAATCAAGCCAACAAATACCTACATAAAGAGTCACATTAATATAGTCAAATACTTTCAATATACATTCAATCTCCATTAAACCTTGTAACAATATATTATTCAACATTATAGTCAACTAGTGCACCATCACTCAGCCAAAAGATTCGGATGTGGAGTATGTTGTGAGTACTAGTAGTTTGATACATGTGAAAACATAGTAACAATATTACCTTTAATAATAAAGTGTGTGATGTTGGTCAGGTATTGGATGAGATTCAATCTAAATCCTGAACTGGGTTAGAGAAAAATACAAAAATACACACTTCTCCTTTTCTGATTGGTGCCTTCAACCAAACCTTTGAGTGAATATGATTAAGCAAGAATGAGTAGCTTAGGATGGTGAGGTATACTTTTAATCATGCAGGGAGGATGAAAGGAATATTATTTAGCATCAGACCCTCAGCTGTCTGTTTGAAGCAATACCAGGGCCTAGGAGTATACTTCTGGATATTGGTTATTATTATTTTTGTTAGAAGGTTGGGGATGTTGGCTGAGCAGGGCACAAAATTGATGCGTAGCTACGCAGGGAGAACTTGTTCCTTTAGCAGGTTGATGTGCAAAGCTTGTGGCTGATGGAATAGTGTTCTGACCAAGCCATGTCTGCAATGGGATGCCCTATATGTAGGTTTGTTTTTGGGTTTGTATCAGTATGCATCCTTTTGGGCATGCTCTTTTGCAGAGGGGATGTAATTGTGGTTGGTGTGAATGGGTTGGTTTTTTACTAGTACTAGCTCGGTTTGTACAACTATGAATTTTTCTGTTATGTGTGTGTTGTTTTCAAGTTAGTCTTCATTTGTCAAATTCAAAATTTCTTAAATATTATATATGTGGAGTTATCTTTATACAAGTAATATGTGCATATAGCAGTAAGTAGCACAGGTGATCTGATTTTGAGGATGAGCTTGTAATACAACTGGGTGTAATAAGGTTGAAGCATTCCTAAAGTGGTTTCATTAATTTTATTTTTTGTCATTGAAAAAAAAACACATGTGACTCTATTCAAAGGTATAGTAATACTTTAGTTTTAGTTTTATTCAATGACAAATAAAAGCAATATTGAGGAGTTTTGAGTTAGTGGCTGGTCTTATGATTAACTTCCACAAGAGTCAGGTTGGATCGGTGGGTATTTCCCAGCTTGACAGACATATATATTCTAAGTGTCTAAATTGTCGTCTTATGGATATACCTTATAAGTACTTAGGTATAACAGTTGGAGGTAACTCTAGTAGATCAGAATTCTGGAGTCCAATTGTTGATAAAATTAAATCTAGACTCTCGAAATGGAAGGGCATATTGCTTGCAAGGGCGGGTAGAATTTACTTAATTAAGTCAGTCATTAGTGTTTTATGCAGAGTATGTGGATATGAACAACAGTGGATATGAACAACAAGAAAACAGATTTGACTGTCGACTGTTGTGGACTCTCAGAGATAGGTGGAATGTCAAATTTTGGGAGGATAGGTGGGTTAACGGCAAAGTGTTGAAAGAAATATTCCCTAGGTTGTTTACAATTTCACAGTGTATAGACAGTGAGGTATATGATGTTGCGAATTGGGGACAAAGTTGGAGTGGAAGGTGCACAAGTTGTGATGAGAAAATATGGGGACAGGATCATTTTGACATTCAGTTTGATAAAAGGACAGTTTGGGAAAGAATATTGACGCCACACTCAAGAAAGATGAGAAGGTGAGTGATAAGTCATGGGCTTATCATGGGGTTGATCGCCACAAGATATCCTGATAAAATCAAATTTGGATTCTTGTAAACTAGAACACCATAAATTTCTCAAAGAGAAAACTCAAGTCGGGATAGGGAAGGATAGAATAGACTGAAGTGGGTGGGGGATGACCAGCAGGTGTATAGAGTCAAGTCGGGATATAGTATTCTAAATATGGAGGATCAAATGTTGAGTCTAGAGAGCTTCCAGTTGCTATGGATTTTGAAGGTTGTTCCGTTAGTTCTGGTGTGTGTTTGGAGGATACTATGGGATAGGTTGTCGACTAGGGTTAACTTGGTTAGAAGGGGAGTGCGTCTGGGATGTATTCTATGTCCTATGTGCCGAGAACATGTAGAAAACGCCCAATACCTTTTTTGTACGTGCAAGGTTACTCAGAAAGTCTGGGACATGTGTGAGAGGTGGATAGGAAGGATCACAGTCAAACATGATCCACTTTCAAAGCTTCCATTTAACGGATCAAAGGAATAGCGTTAACAAAGCTTGGATAGGGGTGTGAGTAGCTGTTGTGACAGAGATTTGGAAACATAGAAATAAAGTAGTGTTCAGAGGAAGGGTAGTAGATGAGGCAGAATTTTTTTGTCTAGTACAATTAAAGGATTGGAAATGGGTTAAACATAGGATGTCGAGAACAATATTCTCTTATTCGGATTGACACTTTGCCCCACTCTAAGTGTTTGAAATCATTGAAGTAGTCAACCAGGACCTGATATACTTTGAGGGATATAGGTAGAATGTAAGTGTACTTTGTTTTGCAGGTATACAATTGGAAAAATAGTTGAAGTCTACAAGATAAACACAAGGCAAGAAGGGATTTCTGAAAACTATACATTTAGAGGATGCACAAGCTGGTAGGCATAGTGGGGTAAAGTGTATCTTATCATAAGTTTAAGTTATAAACCTGTTATTTGTATAGTGTATTTCACATGAACATTATAGTGTATTTCACATGAACATTCCCTATATTTTATCCTAGGAAAAATGTTATGGAGCCGAATCCATATATCATGTGATATGTACTTAATAAGGGATCATAGAAATTTGATTTAAATGTATAAGGGTTGGTATCTAAAGTAACCTATTTATTTAAATTTATTTATTGTTGGCTATTAAAAAAAAAAAAAAAAACATTCCATATGAGACACTAACTACATTTGTTGCCGAACCTAAGGACTACAAGAAGCAAAACTACCATTACACTAGGTTTTCGAATGCCTAAAATCTTCTAAAGAAAACTAATGGAAAAAGACAGGAAAAGAAAAATAAAACTGGCAAAAACAATAACTGAGAGGAAAAAGAAATGCACACAGAAAGAAGAAGGTTTAATGCAATGAAAAATGATAATTAAGGAAAAGGTGAGGTTTTATCCATACGAGTTACAATATATAGTGCTCTCATCTATGTGTGACTCCCTTCAAAGGTATAGTAATACTTTAGTTTTATTTTATGACATTCCGTATGGGACTAACTACATTTGTTGCAGAACCTAAGGACTACTACACTAGGTTTGGGTTGGGAATGTCTAAAATCTTATAACTGACTGAGAGTACAAAACGCAGACAAAAAGAAGGTTTGAAAATGATAATTAAAAAAAAAGGTTATCTCTTTTATAATATTTAACTAGTACGAGGTTTTCTCCATACGAGTTATGACATATAGTGCAATGATTTCTTAAATTTTAACAGCAGCAGCAACAATAAACAGCCAACAACACAATCAGACTAAAAACAAACATAACGAAAGTATTAAACTTGATCAACTTTGCATTCGCATGAATCTGGCAGAAAAGTGTAACAAGGTTTAAGGGAACTAGAAGGTATTGATACAAGTAATTAAAAGAAACTCTTCAAGTTGGTTAATTAAGATGAACTTACATGCATGCAATGTTAGATGAGGCCCGCCATCGTGTTCTTCAAATGCAGGTCCTGGAAATTTGGTTTTCTTTATGTCAACGCCACAACCATTATCTGAAAGTTATGACAAACATGTAATAGCCAGTAAAGAAGACAGAGATGATAAAGACTAAGGAGCCTGCAATGTTAGATGAATGCTTATTACCTTTTTTGACTCACTCAAGTGCTCAACATAGCAGCCAAGTTCAGACAAACTAGATGTGATTGCGAACCAACCAATTTACGAATGAGTGGTGCTATATATATACACTAACTGTATGAATTTGAAAATCAAAAAGTGGCAATTACACAGGTGCATGCATTATGCATATAAACATGCATTATTCTCGAACTTTGAAAAGGATTCAATTTGATGATGACGAGAGGCTGCGCGTGTGTGTAATGTCCAGATACATTTATGTACAGATTCATTCATTTGGGTGGTGCATTGCATGGTTCATATTTAGGTGTAAATCTGGCAAAGTACAGAATTTGCATTTCTAATTTCATTTCAAAAAGACAAAAGGAAGAAGGAAAAATATCTAGCCCCATTTGACACTAGTGCATAGGCTCAACAACTAGGTATATGTATACGATGAAACAACCTGGGCATTTGCTCAATTCCTTGCATGTATCCACAATCTTGCACCCAATTCCGATTCTGACACTCCTATATATTGAAGCATGTGCTATAATTAATACTTACTTATCATCGTGTACCACCACTAATTATTCAGTTATATATGATCTTTTAATATAAGAAAATTACAAGTTGGGGCGTAGCATATTGTGATTTGTGAACCGTAGTAATTAAATAATTAGTCAATATAAGACAAAAGGACAACGATTTGCAGAAAACCCAAGATGCATGTACGTGAATGTGCAAATCTGGAAATTTTGCATTATATATGTATAATATTCGTGATGGTTACTTTACGACTTTGTACCATTTTTAGCTAATTCTTATGTGCATTCTTTATATGACTTTGTGTCCTTGAATCATAATTATTATATTATTTCCAAAAGTGAGTTGAATTTTTAAGATATTGGAGTGAAATTTTTTGTATTGTTTACCAAGTAGTACTTGTTACTAATTTTCTGTTAAGTGTATCATTTTGTTCTGAGTTTGATTTCTCTAATTATAGTGCTTCATCTTAAAGGAACGAAATGAAATTTTTTTGATATTTAGATATCAGAGGAACAATGTTTAAAATAGTATTTCGTATACAAAACTCATTAAAAATTTAAAAAGATAAACCAGATAAAATATCACATTTTTAAAAGACGTAAAATTTTAATTACACTTTTATTTAACATCAACCTTTAATTATTATAGTTTTAAAACCCAACGCAAATTATATATAGTCCAAAGGGAGACGGAAAAGTTAAATTAATGAAGTGATTCTGATTTGGGAAAGTTGCGGCCAACACTGGCTTTTCCAATTAATTAATCCACCTTATTTTCTGTTTTATGCAGCATTTCTAACACTTGCTGTTTTGGCTTATCCTAGGTTAACTTGTTAATCTTTTTCTTCGAATACGCAATTTCGATTGTCCTAGGTTTCTTGTAATTAATTATCTTAGAGAAAATATTCCCAGATTTAATAGGGATTATTTCCAGAGACGCATGCGTTTGTTTATTATGGCAACTAATTTGGCATTAGAGTTAGGGACACCCTAATAAATTTTATTTAATAATTTAATATGTAATCCTTTTATTAATTAAAATTATTTTTCTAATCAGTAATAAAAATATATATAAATTAAAAACACACAAAAAGTTTCAACCTTTATACAAAATAAAAATACTAACAGGTAACGCTTAAAATTCAAATAAATTATAACAACTCAAACCTGCTCTCGGAACAGTAATCTAGAATCAAGAAATCTATGGATGCAAATTCAAGTTGCCAATTAAAATTGTTGAAAACTATCAAATTAATTGAAGCATCAAATAAATTTTTTTAGCATAATTTATGCTGATACCAAAACCACTTTGAACTTCAACACTGCATGATACAATGCACCAAGAGGCTAATTACTTTTTTAAACAAAAACTTCAAGCAACAAGAAAAGGTAAAGTTGATCAAGAACGTCAATAGATAAAAATGTAAAGCATTAATTCATGTATGTGCTTCCTTTTCTTTGATATATTCATGTATCTAATGCATCATAAACAAGAATACAGTGCACATTCTAATGCGCAAGTGGGGATTAAAAAAAAGCCATAGACCAAAGTAGGCCCTAATGCAGGTTTAAGCAAGTGGCACATTATTTATCTGCAAAATCTTTCCAATCGTTTCGCTGGAATAAATAATTTTAACTTTCTCTTTCGCACTTTATTTTTTATTTATTTCCCTTTTCATTGATGTAGATTGCAGAGTGAGTAGCTTCACGAATAGTGTTGCATCACCAATGGACAATGATGACGATGTTGATTAATTAATCAATTAATTAATTTGGTGATTAACGGAACCAACAAGACATGAGCAATTTCACTAGATCCTCTGGCAACAGAAACAAAACAACACAATTATCGAAACCTTAAAAGTGGGTGACACGGACACAATGCTGCGCATCTGGTTCGAATGATCTTTAAAGTCTTTCCAAGTGTCGACATGTTCATTGTACCTGTATTATGTTCTGTTCAAGATTTCAATTCAGTTACCCCAGCCATCACCTTTCTAAATATGCTCACTAATTCTACTCTTTGACTCACGTGCTGATGTAATATCTTTGAAAATGGAATTAAGCAGAACTGAAATGAAGGAGCATTGAAATTCATACATAATTATACAAAATTTAATTAATTATATTATTAAAATAAAAAATATTATAAAAAAATTATATATATATATATATATATATATATATATATATATATATATATATATATATATATATAAAACTACAACTAGTCAAGACTTCAGGTTCACTTAACCTGTCCCGTCCCCTTTTTGGGGAACTCATGTTGCTGAATTAACCCAAGACTTTTCGGGCGAACTCATGAGCTACGTACTGAATTAACCTACGGAGCTCATACATTTATTTTTAATTCTATTATTATTATTATTATTATTATTATTATTATTATTATTATTATTATTATTATTATTCGTAATAAAATTTACAGCAATATAAGTTAAATTTTATGATCATATTTTAATTATTATTATTTTTATTATGGTTATTATTATTAATGTTAATAATAACATTAATATTAATATTAAAAATAACAATAAAATTAATAATATTAATAATATTATTAATTGTAATGTTAATAATAATAAGCTATAACTGTAAACAGAAAGCACTAATCAGTTAAGCATGTAGCAGGGGGTGTAAACGCAAGCTAACTTTGCGTTCAAACTGTGAATCTGTTTTCTTGTCACATATAAGTTATTTAAGCATAGGACATTAAAAGGGTAACAGCTTGTAAGTTTTTGTATAGAGGCAGATTCATAATTGTGGAGCTGGAGCTGGTAATGGCCGAATAATTGTCTCGTAGATCTGTCCAAATAGTAGTGCTAGTAGGTCATAACAGAGTAGGATGTTCATATCCTTTGTCTCTTGAGGAGAACTGGACAAACTTGCATAAACATCACCCATCCAAGCTTATAATGCTTTTCTTAATACCTCGAATGTAATTCAATTCTAAGATTGATGGTATGTACGAATACTGATTAATAAGAAGTTTGGATTGGCTTTTAGTCATGGACAGGTAGGTTTCTGTAGAACTATTATATAAATAAGGGACATGTTGGAACAGTTGTTTTGAATAAGGAAGGAAACTTCTTTTTGTGCTTGTAATTAATATATCTTTTATTATTGTTGATAAAAAATATATGAACATCGAAGTTTCTCATGTCAAAATAAAATAAAATAATAATAATTTCAACAGAAAATAAAATATATTTTTTGACAATAAAAAGAAGATTTGATTAATAAAAAAGGTCCAAATCAATTTTATAAAGTGCTATTTTCCATTTATCAAAATGTTCACATCCACTGTAGAATAAATCATCTGAACTTGTATCTGTCAGAATACATTGACAACCTCTTGAGCTTTACTCCATACCACACATAAAACTTAAAGTGTACTACGGGATGATGGATTAGATTTACATGTGTAATATTAGTATAGGGCAATTGGATATGCAGTGGCGTCTTGCTTTCTAGAGAGGATTGACAGTTGTAATTGGGGTTGGCTGAAGGAGATCATTACACATTCAACCATTGTTTTTAGTCTTGACTTATTCTCCTAAGGCTCCTTTCAATTAATGATGTTATTTACAATTACAAGTTAAGGATGAAGTTAATTGTATTTGTTTTCAATATCACATTGTTTTGTATTATATACATAATGGTAGTGTAAAACTTTATTATGATATGGTTGAGTAGTTTGGTTTAGAGTTCAGGGTTTAGGATTGAGTAGTTTGATTCATCATTCGCAAATAACTTTCTTATTAAATTTTTTAGAGTATGAGATTATTGTATTAGATTCACATATAACTGGTTTTTGTATTCGTATTGAAACATCCTTTTAGTGTTTTATATTAATTTTATTATTTATTGTTGATAAAAAAATTATCATGCACAACGTACATAAAATTACTATCTTTTTTCAATTGATATAGCCCTTTGTTTGATCAAAGGAAATAGTATCTTATTCAAAGAAATTAAGTAAAACAAGCATGAATGAACCACATGTATTATATAATAGTCATAGATATAATATCTTTCACTCTTAGCAATTATGTCATACATATGTGATCAAGGTACTAAGCATTGCTAATGATATTATGTTAAAGCAATAAATCAAATAATATAACAATGCATTTTGAGGTAAAATATCACACTTGAATTTATAAATACTTCGTTGATCATGAGACATTTACCTTAGTATGGAGGTAAAATAAACTCAAATGAGTTTGGTTGTCAAATTCCTTAGCATAATAAGGATTCACCTTATTAGTGCTTGTCGAACTATCTCTAAGTTGTTATTCCAACACCTATACATTAAATTTGGTTCAAGTAAACATGTAGTTGTTGCATTATCTTTTCAAAAAAAAAAAATTAACTTATTTATGAAGTTTTAAGGTCTTAACTAATTATTGTTGTGTTTGATCAAGAATATGAGTTAATATTAAGGATTGAGTGAAGGATGACGCAAAGTGTCAAATGTTGTTATTAAAGTCTTTAATGTTATAACACTTACCTCTATTCTTATCTTCAACAACATCCTTCTAATATTGAATTTTTGTTGTTACATTTAATTGTTAGAAACTATACTAGTAGTTTCTTTGGAATTTTCTAACTAGATGACTCGCAACCGCTAATAATAGGTTTGCTAGTCAGTTATAATATTTGTAAATAGTTAGAAATTTATATTTAAAATATAAAAATAAAATAAAAAATCAATAACTTACATAGGTCTCATAAGGAAAACCATCAATCCATTTGTCCTCATTCTCGATGAGTGGCCACAAATAACTTATATGACTTCACAAGTTGACTATATCTACATTTTTTTACCAAAGTTGTACAATTAAATATTATATTTTTAATTACATTTAATGTATAATAAAATTTACAAAAGTCATGAATAATACTTATTAGAAGCATTATATTTTCAATTATATAATTTAATAATATATAAGCAAAATCAAAAAAGTTGTGAATAATATTAGGTTCAATGTAATGTCAAGGTAGGATTTGCAACCACTACAAATATTTCTCCATCTCAACTTGAAGATTGATTGATTTTTGTAGAGGATTTATCTCCTTCACCCTAGCTTTGGTGAGCATACCACAAAGGTATTTTCTAACTTTTACTTCATTTGAATTTGACACTCATAATGAGGTGTTCAACTAACTCTAGTATTTAAAGAAAAAGTAGCATAAAGTCAATTTCATCATAATAAAGAATGATCATTGTTGAAATTAAGATGACGTGTAAAGTCATCTCAAACTCTTTATCCATTTAGCCCTGATAGCCTCATAATAACAATAGGCACCCCTAAATTGTGACCTAATTTATACCTAATTGTCTCAATACCATAATGATTAAGTGTCCAATTACAAAACATCTAAAGAAAAGTGTTAAACATTAAGTTTATAAATCAAAAGAAAAATTCAATAACAGAGTATGTTTTTCCTTTACTCACTAGTCATATTATAGCTCTCTCATTATCATAATATCAACCCTCCTCATTAGGGATATTGTAGTCCATAATAGGGCATGCATGTAATTGTCCTCTTTTTTCATCATTTAAAGGATCCTCTTATTCAATATGAAGTGGTGGGTAGGATTGGTAGAACAAGTTAGAATGGTGGAGTAGGGATATGTTAGACTGGTAAGACATTTCTATAACAGGATGATAAAGTATATTATAAAGTATTAAGTCTAAGACATTGTATACATGTTGTCTAAGAATAGTTAAACAAGTGCTAAAGGATGTACCTATAGTATAACAAAAATTGTTGGTGTACCTGTCAAAAATATTATCATGTTAGACTATCAAAACTATGTGACAAATATTTATAATCCAAACCTCATCACATAATTAAAATTTGTCATAGAATTCATTATAGTTCATATACAAATATTCATCACAAAAAGAATAATTTTTTAGTGGTATAGCACAATTAATATAAAATGACTTATAATCCAAAATGGAATATATATTGTATTTTAAATTTCATATTTTATCGTTGAAACTTTGCAATTTTACTATTTTTACGATTGAATGAGAAGTCCTAAGGGGTATAAAAAATAATAGAATGAAAATTTTCAATGGAATCACTTTAAATATTGTCATATTAACCTATGAAAGATATATCGAAAATATTTATTATCCAAACATTGCTACATAATTAACAATTTTATCATTGAATACATCATAGTTTATGACAAATTTACTATAAAAAAAATAATAGATATTTTCAATTGAGTCTCTATTAAATCCTTTTTATTATCTTAATATTCAAAATTTTTATATTTTTCAATTAAGTTCTTAATGTTTAATTTTTTTGTTAACTAAATGCATATTATCTTTTGTCTTCACGTCTTAAGAAATGTGAAGTTTTGTATTTAACATAAAACAATAGCATTTAATGTAATATGGTAAGTGAATTTTATTATTTTGATTGAAAATATGTTAGGATAACAAGATTAGAATGCTCTTTAATGAAATTCATGTGATCACCTATAGTAATCAAGAGACTAGCATAGTTGTCACCATTGATGTAGGTGATGGTAACAGTCTTTTATTATCCAATACATCATCAATGAAAATAATTAAAGTTACCTTTCTATTTACATTAATGACATTATTTTTTATATTAATTACAAAGCCTCATATTTTTTTTTAACGTCAAAAGATAAATAAAATTGCATTACAAGATAATAATCACATCACCAATTAATGAAAAAATTAAACTATATAAAATCAATTAAAAAATATAAAAATTTTGAGACTCAACTGAAAATATCTATATTTACTGGTACTTAAAACTTAATTAAGTCTTTAGTAATATAATGTGATTTATAATAAATAACTTATAATTCATTATTCAATTTTTCATTTCATATTTTATCATTGAATTTTTGTAATTTTACTAAATATTTCATTAAAATTTTAATTTCACAAATTCAATCATTTGAATTTCAAAATCATGTATACTTTACCTTTCCCTTAACAGAATTTAATATGATTTGACCAATAAAAATGTAGTTTTGTGCTTCAATGTAGATTTGAAGTGAAATAATAATCCTATTTCTCTAGGAAGAGAATTGAAAACAGAGAAGTAACTATGAAACCTATATTTATGTACAAAAAATATTATTAAAAGGTAAAATAACTTATAAACTATTAATAACAGGGAAAATATATTAAATAGTTTGACTAGTTTTAGACTAAACTAGTATTGTACAAATTTGTATATGAATATCTCCACAAATATTTTCATAATTTTTATTTTGATAAATTATTTTCTTACAAAATTGATAGTTAATCAACTGTTAATTACAATTTTTGCCAAATAAATATAACCATTGATTTTTTATAACTTTTATATTTACAAAAATTGTAACACCTAAAAAATAATATGCAAAATTAATATAACTCCAAACTTATAACACGACAAACAACAACACAAAAAGTCCTATGTATGAGTTCTAAAATTCACCAAAATAAACATCTCAATCTCAAAAGTTATATTTATGAAAATATTCAAACACTTCAAGAAATACTTCACACATATTCTTACTTGTGACTAACAATAAATTTCATACAAAATCTAATTTATCAATCAAAACATATCCTTAAAAGATAATCTAACCTTGAAACATTAATATGGAAATCTCTCTTGATTTAGTCATGAGAGTGCACCCTCGTCAAGATTCCTTTCTATCTTAATAATTTCATTTACATTCATTATAATCAACTTAACTCACACACACTCAAATTTCATGCAAACTGGTTACATATCCATTTAGAAATATATTACCTATTTCTCTAAACTAAAGCTCAACGAAATTCACACACAGAAGAAAGACAATATGCCCACTACCCTCAGGTCATCCTAAAGATGAACTGCTCTGATGCCATAAATGTAACACCCCAAAAATAACATGCATAAACTAAGCATTCTACTAATCGTAATTAAGATTCTTCAACATATAGTAATCCTTTAAAAACTAAAGTATTACAAGATTCTACTTCAGAATTCTACTAAAACATAATTACAAAGCATTTCCAACTTATTTTCAAATTTAACCTATGCCTAATAGCACCACTCATCCCAAGTGATCCTCCATAGATCCATCTGCAACACCATCTATTCCCGTGTCAAAAACACGATCATTGTGGACAGATATCAAAACACAAGTATAACAAAACAAAGGATAAGCTAACCAAATTTTTAATAATTTTGAGTCATTCAATTAAAGCACAAAGATTAACACCACTCAAGCATTTCATTCAGTTACATGTATCATCACAATATAAGACACTGACACACTACAAACTTGACTCTATTTCCGGAAGATTTGTGCATTGAATAGACCACGAGATATGCACCTATCATACATCTCCACGCTGTGAATCCACACAGCCTCCACACAAATGAATTATCAATCATGTATGACAGGGTTAGTCCCCCTGAGACTTTCCTGACCAGTTATGTTTCAAGTTGCAGTCACCCAGTTCAAACATCCTTCGACTCTCACCACCTAGTAATGATCATCTATTTGATTCATATTACTAATAGAGTCAGGATATCAATTGTTATTTATCAGATCCTTAGACAATACACTTCCTAATTAACCCAGACATGGGTATTTTCTTTCTTGAAAACAATATGCCTAGGCTTTGACTAACTTTATCAACACTTTTAACAATATCACATCACAATATAAATCTCTACTCATACATTCACTCACTTTTCAATCTAAATCTCAACTTCAATCTCAACATTTAAAGAAATCACTAAATCATCAATTAAATAACTTAAATTATCAATTAATCTATTCTATTAAGTCCATACATTGCATTGCCAAAGAATCAAACAACCAAAACAGAAAGTCTAAAAAAAATTTATTTTTTTAGCTTGAGCGAAAATTTCTAGCTTGAGCGAGAATCTCTCTCGCTTGAGTGAAAATCCTCTCGCTTGAGAGAAATTGGTCCAAAGAGCACTACTGCTCCAGGGCCATTTTCGCCTGGCGACCATACCTTGGCTTGGGCGAAAATACTTTCTTGCCAGGCTGAAACACCTCTCGCTTGGGCAAAATTGGACCTGAGAACACCTCTCAAGTTTCCAAGTGAGTTCGCCTAGGCGAGAATGCTTAGCCTGGACAAGTTATGCAAAAAGCAAAGATTTCACAAATGAATTGCAACAATTTCTACTACCTCTGTACTACCATACATGCCTCAAATGACTAAATTGGGTGAAAATCAACCCACATACACGATGAATGATCTACCCTAACACAAATTACCTATTCAACAGATCAACATACCATCAATTTTCACAGAACCACATCATACATGCAAGAACAGACCTCAATAAGAAAATTTAATCTCAATTTCAGACCTACAGAGACTTTCACATATGCATTTCACAAACCCTAACCTATCAAACCCTAACCTATGATCACATCCAAGTCAGACAAAAATGGAGGTCAGCTTCCCTTACCTGAATTGCACTAGAAGTTCTCTCTAACAGCCCCAAAGCTTAAGATTTTCAGGAACTTGAATATGCCAAAGGACCTCTGATCAACGATCAGACTAACACACTAGGAAACTGAGCTCACAGAGGCACCATCTGATGGCTCAGAGGCCACATGCAAACTCATTAAGTAGAGGAAAAATGGAAATCTAAAACTGGCTCTAATGAGAAGGGGCAGCAAATGAACTTATTCTAATGGAGATTATGATCGGGTAGGGCTTGCTCTGTTCTCCGCCACGAGTTTAATGGTGGGCTCTGCTTGAGAAACTGATGGGAGAGGAACACAGAAACTTAGAGAGAAGTCAGAAAAAAAGGAGGTGGAGGGTTTTTAGAGAGATTGTGGCTTAAGTGAGAATGAAACTTTATTACTAACTTTTTCTATAAATACTTGTTTTCAGTTTAATAATAAAATAATTTAGTACTCATTTCACTTTTTCCACTTCTACTCAAATGATAATTCTCTATATTGTTATAGAAATGCATTACATTAAAATAATTTAATAATTATTTTTAAAAATTTGACTTCAACTATTTATTTTGCGACGAAAAGTTGTCTTGGTAAAATTTAAAAAAGAGTATGATAATTATTATTAATTATTATATTGTACTTGTTATTTTATAAAAAAATTGAAAATTTCTCAGTATGGTTTTCTTATTTTATTTTGAAATATAGTTTAAATGGATGTATAAGTTATTTTTGTGAAATATAAAGCTGAAAGTGATACTTTATTAAATCAAAGACCATGGCATTATATAGCCTTACAGGAGGTATAAATAAAATAACAGAAGCAAGCTAGAAACTAGGAAATAGACTCCACTAAAACTAGAAACTAGGAAACAGACTTCACTACGTAACCGTAGATGACTTATTCAACTAAGAAAAGGTCAAATTCCAACATACCCTCCCTTAAGCTTAACTATCCTGAATTAAGCTTACTTCACACAAGTTAACAATTCCAAGTAATGCTCTCAGCTTCTCGAACTGTTCCAGCTTCAACGGTTTCGTGAAGATATCCGCAACTTGGTTTTTTGTTGCACAATATTCCAGTTTAACAGTTTTGCCATTCACCAGCTCTCTGAGATAATGAAACCGTACTTCAATATGCTTACTTTTCCCATGAAGGACTGGATGTTTGGACAAAGCAATCGTCGAACTGTTGTCACAATAAATGACAGTTGCAGACTCTTCTTCAGCTCTAATGTTCTCTAAGATCCTTCTAATCCACACACATTGACAAGCACAAAAAACAGCGGCAATATATTTGGCCTCAGTAGTAGAAAGGGCGACAACAGGCTGCTTTTTCGATGCCCAAGAAATCGCACCAGACCCTATAAAAAACACACAGCCTGTTGTGCTTCTCCGATCATCCAAATCGTCGGCGTAGTCGCTATTCGTCAATGCCATAAGTCTCGTACTGCTGCTTTCACTTTTCCTGTAGAAGATTCCAAGTTCGATTGTACCTTTTATGTATCTTAAGATCCTCTTTGCAGCAAGCCAATGTGACATCCTTGGATTTGCCATGAATCGACTTATGAGACATACTCCATACATTAAATCCGGCCTGGTTACTATTAGATACATAAGACTCCCAACCAATTGCTTGAACATAGTTGCATCCACCTTCTCGCCATTCTCATCTTTTGTGAGCTTCATTCCCTGCACAATTGGATTTTTAACAGCATTGCTTTCTTCCATTCCAAATCTTGTTAAAACTTCACGAGCATACCATTTTTGACAAATAAAAATCCCATTAACACTCTGCTTCACCTCTACCCCAAGAAAATGTTTCATTTTTCCCAAATCTGACATCTCAAATTCCATCATCATCGACTTCTTAAACTCATCACACATAGCTCTATCATTTCCAGTGAATATTAAGTCATCAACATACAAGCTGACAATGAGAATTTTACCTCCTTTCGTCTTGGTAAATAGAGTATGTTCGCTTGGACACCTCTCAAACTCCTCATCCAAGAAATATCCTTCAATACGGCTGTACCAAGCTCTCGGGGCTTGTTTGAGCCCATACAATGCCTTCCTCAGCTTGTACACTTTCTCCTCGTCTCCTTTCTTTATGAATCCCTCCGGTTGTCGCACATACACATTCTCTTTTAGTTCCCCATGTAGAAATGCACTTTTGACATCTAATTGGAAGATTTTCCAATTTGATTGTGCTGCAACTGCAAGTATAGTTCGAATCGTATCGAGCCTCGCCACCGGAGCAAAGACTTCGGTATAGTCTCTGCCATAACACTGAGCATATCCCTTTGCCACCAACCTCGCCTTGTATTTGTCGACTTTGCCATCTTCATTCAGCTTTGTTTTATACACCCATTTCACTCCAATTGGTGTAAAACCTACAGGTAAAATAGTTAGCTCCCATGTGTTGTTTTTTTCGATCGATTCGATCTCGTTTTTCATTGCTTCTCTCCACACCTTGTCTTTCACTGCTTCTTCGAATTTGACTGGATCATTTTCTGTCATCATCATCAATAGCATGACCGATAAGCTTTCTTCCTCATCTTCTCCTTCACCCGTGACATAATCAGCCAAATAACCCGGTGGTCTCCTTGCCCGTGGGCCTGCAACCACTTCTCTTTCAATCGATCTTGATGGAGATAATGAAATTGGACTGGGCAGAGGAGAGACTGGGCTTGGCGATGTCGAATTACTACCAGATGCGAAAGAAGAAGACGAATCAGAAGGTAGTGAATTCGCGGTTGACGGAGGACAGGCCATGTCACCTTCTATCTCTTCTGTATTCTGTTCTTCTTCTCCATAGTCGAGTATTTCCTTTTTTACACCAGTTTGATTCCAAAACCAGCTTTTGTCTTCATCAAAAATTACATCTTTGCTTATCACGATCTTTTTTCGTAACCGGATCATACAACTTCCATGCTTTCGATTCCTCACTGACTCCGAGAAAAACACATTTCTTGCTTTTGTCATCTAGTTTTCTCCTCTTCTGATCAGGTATGTGTGCATATGCTATGCACCCAAAGACACGAAAATACTCCACCTCAGGTTTTGAACCGCTCCAAGCTTCCTCAGGTGTCATGTCTTCTACTGCTGCTGTTGGAGATCGATTCTGGATGTGCACACTCCATCTTGTAACTTCATACCAAAACTCCTTTGGGACTTGACTCTCACTCAGCATAGATCGTACAACATTCATTATTGTTCTATTCTTCCTCCCTGCCACTCCGTTCTGTTGTGGCGTAAATGCAGCCGTCAATTGCCGGGTCATACCATGAGTTTTACAAAACTCTCCAAATTCATTAGACATGAATTCCCCTCCCCGGTCTGTCCTCAGGCAAGTGATGAAGGTTTCAATCTCCTTTTCAACACTTGCTTTGAAAGCCTTGAAGGTGATAAGTGCCTCCGATTTTTCATGGAGAAAATAAACCCAAGTTTTTCTAGTGAAATCATCAATGAAAGTTAAAATGTACCATTTTCCGCTGTGCGAAATTGGTGTAATCGGACCATATATATCCTAGTGCACCAGCTGCAGCTGTCTCGATGCACGCCAGAAGCTCCTTTTTGACATTGATACTCTGTGTTGTTTTCCAGTCAGACACACCGCACATATCTCCTTCGTGGACTTCACCATCGGTAGCCCAATAACCATCTTCTTTTGTGCAAGTTGTTTTAGAGCTTCTTGGTTTAAATGCCCAAAACGGCGATGCCACAAATTCGTCTTCTTCTCGATCACCTCTTCTGTCTTTAAGCACATCGTGTTTTTCTGCAATTTGGATGTTAGAAGAAAAAACATCTTGTTTCCACTCATATTAGTCTCCATGATTGCACCTTTCTTGGGATGATATACTTTGCAGGTTCCATCACGAATCAAAATTGCCAAGCCTTTCTCCTGCAATTGTCCAAGGCTTAGTAAATTGTTCTTGAGCTCCGGGATATAATAAACTTCAGTTATGACTTGGGTGGCGCCGTTAACTTGTATTTTCACGCTTCCTTTTCCCATCACCGACATGCTTGTGTCATTTCCAAGTTTCACAGATTGATTGAAACCTTCTTCCAAATCGAAAAACCAGTCTTTGCATCCGGTCATATGATTGCTGCACCCGGAATCAAGGAACCAAACTTCTTCTCTGTTTGCCCGATGTTTCTCTAGATAAGACATCAAGAGCAGCTCTTCTTCTTCTTCTTCTAGTTCAGCATAATTCGCCTTCTTCTCCCATTCGGGACACTTGTTCTGATAGTGTCCTAACTGGTGACATTTGTAGCACTCGATAACGGCATGATCGACCGCGTTTCTTCTTCTGCCTCTACCGCGTCCTCCTCGGAACATTCCGCGACCTCTTCCTCTACCGGGTCTTTCATCTTGATACACTTTTAGTGCCAGCTCTTCTTGCACATGTCCATTCAATCGCTGCTCATGGACAAGTAGACTACCATGTAATTCATCGATACTCATCGTGCTCAGATCATTCGATTCCTCAATTGAACATACCACATAGTTGAATTTCGAGGTTAGTGATCTGAGAATTTTGCTCACGATCGTGCTCTGCTCCATTGATTCACCATTCATCTTCAGCTTGTTCACCATCGTCAATGTTCTTCCTAGGAAAGTGTCGATCTTCTCTCCTTCTTTCATGGTCAGCAATTCGAACTCCCTTCTCAAAGCTTGCAATTGCGCCCTTTTCACCTTTGTAAAGCCTTGATACTTCTGTTTCATGGATTCCCAGATCGCCTTAGAGGTACCTTTGTCAAGAATAGTTTCCAGAATCTCTCTGTCAATGGACTGGAACAAGAAATTCTTGGTCTTCAGATCCTTCAACTTCGCCTCTTCTACAGATTTACTTTGCACCTCACTCGCCTGTGTTGTTTCGATTGATATCTCCGGAATCCCATCTTCCACTAGGCTCCACAATTCTCTGCTTCTCAGAAAATTCTCCATCGTCATGACCAAAAATCGTAATGGCCATCAAATTTTGGGATGGCCGGCTGCACAAATTTTTCAGATTTCTCAGACATCTCTCTCGATCACTTTCTCACACAGGTTCTTGCTTTGATACCAAATGTGAAATATAAAGCTGAAAGTGATACTTTATTAAATCAAAGACCATGACATTATATAGCCTTACAGGAAATATAAATAAAATAACAAAAGCAAGCTAGAAACTAAGAAATAAACTCCACTAAAACTAGAAACTAGGAAACAGACTTCACTACGTAACCGTAGATGACTTATTCAACTAAGAAAATGTCAAATTCCAACAATTTTACAGCTATTCAGTCATAAACCATAAAATATTAAAAATATAAGTTATGAAAGATTTTAATACGAATATAACTAAAAAAACTCAAGGTATTAAAATTTTAATTCATTCCAGAGAATAAAATACATACTCATTGAATCAAACTATTAATAATTTAAAAATTAACTGAACAAAAATTAAAATAGATATATTCTTGAAATTAAAAATTGTAAAATTTATAGAAATTGTAGAAAGATAAAAACTTAACGAAAAAAACTCATTGAATTAAGCCTAGAAAAGATTGTAATACAGACACAAGCATCTGATTGGAATTATCTTGTTGGACATGCTCCTTGTGTTGTGTTGTGTTGAGGGTTTTAAATTGAATTTTTGCTTCATGAATATATGTTAAATAATCATTCTCTTTGACCCACGTGCCTAACCAATCCCTTCATAATCTTTTGTTCAAACTTTATTCATTTTAAAACAAAGTACACTGAGCCGCCAGTCAGCCACATAAAAGGTAAAACTGTTGGAGCTTTACCAAAATAGTAATATAAAATATGCATTTAATTCTTCGGACCAGGAAAATTCTTGGTCAATAAACATCACAATCACTCTTTGCACGGTTGACTTTACTTTTCAATAAATAAATAAATAAATAGGTATTTGTGACTCTTTCTTTGTGAACAAAAACACTAATCTGGATTATTTTATTGATAAATGAGGATATTTTCAAAAAAAAATTAAAAACGGGTAATCTTATTTAAAATATAAAAAAATATTTATTGAGATAATTACATAGATACAAGAGGTAGTTGAGGATCGCATTTAATTTTTGGTCTTATGTTATTTATGATATTGTTTTAAGGTGTTCCATAAAACATTCTATTGGTAATTTTGTTGTATGCAAGCTATTTTTCTAAAAATCTGACCTAAGAGTTGATGGTCATGTAGTTTAGTAAATATTAAATAGAGGGTATTGTGGATATACGTAAGAGGCAAATTATCCCAGTATGATTTCCTTCAATTATTTAGATGAAACATATGGATAAAAAATTATTGTTCATTTAGAAGAAAAAGGAAAAAAAATGTGAAAATGGATAACTTTTATTTCCTTTTAATACAAAAATAGCTAGATACATTGTATATTGGTAAGTTTTTATATTAACTATTTTTTTTTCTCTCTCTTTAAGGGAAGAGAACCTTTGAGTCTCACTTGCGCTTTTTTACTAACTTTCTACTCAGTCAAAAAAATTTTCAAAATAGACACTTTTTTATTTGAAAAAAAGAGACATGTTTTCATAAATAATTATAAAATATAATATTATTTTCAATTAACTCTTCCATAAGTCATAATAGTTTATGAAATAAAAAATAAATAAATAAAATATTTTGTCAATCATACAAATCTATAATTTTTTTTCATCTCTTTCCATTTATTTCTTATGATCACTATACTTATACTTTGTCTGATGGAATATATATTGTACCACCAGCCAACTGGCCAACCATTCTAGACAACCGTATGAGATACCAGGTCTACCAGTCGACCATTCCAGATAATATTACAAGATACTAGGTCGACTGACCGATCATTCTAGACAACAGTACAAGGTATCAACCGACCGATCGATCATTCCATACAATAGTACAAGGTATTAGCAGACCGAATATAAAGTACTATAGGGCCGATTGACCGACCTATCCAAATTACATCTGCATCTTGAAGAATCGTTGGTCAATCACTATGTATCTTCACAGGCTGACCGATATCTACGCATCTCGATCGGCAAAGGAAATCCTCCCTCTGACGTGTCACTGAAAAATAACACGTAGCAATAATTAACTAGAACACGTAAAAGAGCACAGCTTAGTAAGTTGGGCTTTTGGCTCAATCATCTAAAACCCATTTAGGAAACCTATAAATAGAAAAATGATCTCAAGACATAAGATCTAGCCTTGTGGTAACAAATATAATCATGATTGACATTTTTATTGTTTGATTGAAGTACTTATAATATACTATTGTGAGGATTATAAACTTAATTATTGTTATTATTATTGTTTATTAGGAAGTAACTTTAAATTTAACTCATCCTTATATAATTAGTTTATAATTTCTGTTCTCATATATTGTAAATTGATCTATCTCTAATTGATGTAAGCTTTTTAACACATTTCTTCATATTGAGGCATATACATATCAGCTTGAAGCTAGATATTTGTGGATGGTCTAACAGCGGCTCAATAACAAGTGACACAATAATCTTAACAAATCTCGCACAGGATATATTCTGATACCACTAAATAATGAATTAAAATTAATTTTTCTTTATAAAACTAACTTTTAAAGTAAGGATTATCCAGTTACATAATCTAATTGACATTATCTCTAGTCAATATAAAAACCTTCAACATTGTTAATTAAAATATTTTTATATATTATCAAATAATTAAAAACAAATATAAACATTATCTTTTAAATAATTCTTATAAAATGAATCGTTTTAAATTTAGGATATTATTCAGTGTCAATGCACCAATGAGATACATTATTTCGTATGTAATTTTTATTCTATATATAATATTCTATATATAATCTCTATTTTATACATAGGTGTAAATTTGTATGTAATATAATTTTACATACAGATTTACACTCCATATACTCCATATATAATATTTCGTATGTAATTCATAATTTTTTTATATAATTATCCCATAAAATTTAAAATCTCGTTATTTAATTTGTTTGGTAGGATTTTTTATTAAAATATTAAGATAGTAATTATATTAATAAATACTAAAATTTTAAAAATTTTGATTTTTTTAATTAAAATTTGAAAGTACTAGAAATAATATAATATTTTGTGTGTTTTTTTTTTAATATAATTGAGAGATATAAATAGCTATTATCTTGATATTATGCGCTCCCGCCTCTTTTGCGTTTGGCGCAAATGGGCCTTGATCACGTAACCCAGCTCAAATTGCTTGCTTATAAGACCACTCGTTGGCCCACACCACTCTCTACTTTGTTTTTCAGACCTGAATTCAAAAGAAAACATGCACAATTTATTTAAGACGAATTCTTCCTCCACCCTATGTCCTCTTCCTCCACCTCCATACTTATTGTTAAAAGATAATTATGTCCTTAATTCTTCCTCCACCCTCAATCAAAAAAATACCTTCCATCCTCTTCATTCTTATATCCAGTTCATAGCTCGTCTGTTTCGTTCTTTTCTCTCAAATCTTCAATTAAACCTTCAAACAAGCCGTAGGTAACCAATTTTTGATGTTTATTAGTAATTAGTAAGTGATATTTTTTATTAGAGTAGTTGATTTGGTGTTCTGAAGACTGTCGATGGCGAATGGGGAATTTTTCCAATTTGGCAGCATGACAACATCAGATTCTCATTTTGTTTTGGAAATGACAACTGGATGGCACCTCCATCCGGTTCACATTTTTTCAATTTTTTTTTTAAATTAATAGTAACTTGTGTGCACTGTGACATATCAAACTATTCACCTTCTTCTTTACTTTTCAATTTTTTTTAAATTAATAGTAACTTGTGTGCACTGTGACATATCAAACTATTCACCTTCTTCTTTACCTAATTTTTTTAAAACTTAATGCAATTAAATTATGACTTTGTTAGATCTGTTGTCACCTACCACTACCCAAAAATGTACTTAAAAGTAAAATAGAAATACTTAAAAGTAAAAAAGAAATGAAGAGACTCTTTTTTTGCTGTCTTTGTACTCCTAATTCCAACTTCCAACCCCATCTTAAATGAAAGTCTCTTCTACTGCATTTCACCAAGAGTCTATTTGTTTTGCACAGGCAAATGAAGAGCCAAAGAAGGATCTCCTCTGCTCCATTTAGAGGAAGAGTCTCTTGTTTTCCACGTTCACTCTTCCTGATTAGGTGTAAAGAATACAATCTTCTTTCCTTCACAATTAAAATAAAACTAAATTAATTTAATTAAGGTAGATGAAGAGTCAAACAATACAATCTTCTTCCCACCAAGGAATAAGATATCTTCCTCTGAACATATTTGTAACATAGCAACATAGCATTCCAACAATTCATAAAAAAATAAAAAAAATGAGATTTGAGAACCGAATGGGGTGGTATCCCGTTCACAACTTACACATTGGATGATATCCCGTTCACAACTAACTTACACACCGATTCATCTGGTTCTATTTTTTTAAAATTTAAAAACCGGAGATATCCATCCGATTCTCGAATTTTTTTTAAATTTAAAAACCAGACAGCCATCCATCTCATTCTCAAATTTCAAAAAAATGAGATTCTCAAATTAAAAAAATACTAGCTGTCCGATTCTCAAATTAAAAAAACATGACAACAGGATGAATGACTGGCTGTCCACTTCTCAAATTTTAAGAAAGGTTGGAGCTCTTTAATAAAGCAAGGACAATTTAGTAATTTTCACAAGGTCCCTCTTAAAATTAAAATTTGTTATGAGAGTGTAGGAAGAGGTATGGGAGTGGAGGAAGAATTGTTATTTAAATTTATCTTATGGTAAAACTATTTGTGAGTGCTTCAAAGAATTTATGATATGTCAATAAACTAATTTCAATAAACTTCTGAGAATAACTTTAAGTATTTTATCCAAACAATTTCCTTATCCAATAAACATATAGCCAAAGAAAAATCATGCATATGATTTAAGGCTTATTTTGTTCTTAGAGTCCTTCCAAAGAAATCATCATCAGCACAACACAATCAATGATTTAGATCTTCTTCGCTAGCTAGAGGGGGACATATGGTACGATGGTTTTTCCTTTTGGTTCAAAATGGCTCACAAATCGTGAATATATGATCCTCACTTAATATGTCCTTGTTTGACACAAATAAAATGGATAAGAAGAAACGGGGATTAAAAAAAAAAAACTACTATCTTGTTTTTAATGTCTGAGAAATATTTTTTTTTTTTGTTTTAACCATGTGTGGAGAAAGAAAATAACAGAGAATTTTTTTCCTGATATTTTTCTTTTTGCATTGTTAATTACTGTTGAGTTGAAGAGTAAAAGGAAAAATAGTTCAAATTTATTTTGTCCCTATAGTTTCACAAATGTATAAGTTTGGTTCTCATAAAACTTTAATTACAGACTCTGTCTCTCGTGACTCTAAAATTAAGTGATTTTGGTCCAATGTTAGTTGTTGTCTAACTGCTCAAAAAAATAAGTACATATATAACAAAAAAATTATTATATATGTATATAAGTGATAATGTTAATTACTTGTACATGTAATATATATTAATAGTAAGATTTAATAATAAACTTTAATATATGTTATTTTGATTATTATATTAATATTATTTTTGTTGACAATTTAATGGTATATTAAAATTTGAAAAAACTTGCCTCCTTTTATAAAATTTGAAGACTAAATTCGTAGCTAATATTTTAAAGGAATCAAAATGGTATATTTTCTAATTGTAAGGACTAAAAGTGAATTTAAACTAAAATAATACTATATTTTATGACAACTCTTCTCCCATTTAATTGAGAAAAGATAGAAAAGAATTAAGATTTATAAAACTAATATAATTATTTAGTATGTTAGGAAGTAATTATATAAGATTATTATAAAACTTTATTTAAAAGTTTAAGATTAATTTTAGAAATATTCACATATCATTTTAATAAGTTCAGACTCTAATTCTAAATAATCAAGGAAATATAATATAGGATTATACGTGGGTCAAAAATCTTTTTTCAAAGAATGAAAAGGCGGATATTAAGAAGGTATATGGACTTAAAGTGACAAAAAGGAAACTTCTTATATTCATATTAAGAAGGAGATTACACTCCTTATTTCATGTGAGGACTTTTGGAAGTATAGATTTAGCTTAGCATTATACAAGCTCTTGTCTCCTAATTTATTTATATATATATATATATATATATATATATATATATATATATATATATACCCATGACTCCACTAACATAAAAGGAAAACAAACAAGTTGACACTTAGCTTTTTTGGTCCCCTATACTTTTCTCCATCCATTGGGTCGCAATACTGTGTCTGTCATTTTCCCAACTACTTTTCATGCTCAGCATTATTGTGGGTCTTCTTAACTATATTTTTTATCCCTCAATTAATATAATTGTGCGATATTTTTTTTTAAAATATATTGTGTGAATAAATCTTTCAAGTAAATAGGTGAGTTTAACTCTTAAGTTTTAACTATATTAACAAGTCTCTTTTCAATTTTTAAACGTAAAATATGTCAATATTATATCAGAAAATTTCAATTAACTAATGAAAGGAGTAAAATTACACAATTACTATTTTGAGAGATTATTCAATTGGAAAAAGAGACGAAAGAAGTCTTAATCCAAGAATGAAATAATACGAAAATACTGTTGTTGTACAAGAGAATTTTTATTGTCCCCACTCTCCACACAATATCTTTGGTGGGACATTGACATGTCTTTAATAATTGCTTGTACATGTCCCACCAAATGGACCATTAAGTTTTTGGTCGTATGTATTTTTCTTGTTAATTGTGATATAATTACAAAATATTTAATGATGTCATCTATAAATATAGTTTATTCGAAAAGTTAGTTAATTATTTTTTATAAAATATTTTGTTTCAATTATATTTTTTATAAAATCAAATTTGTTAAAAGAAATTTGGCTCAGTATTACTCTAATGAAGAATATATATATATATCACTTTTGTCAAATGTGTCCGTACTTTAAAGGCTTCCAATTCATAGTGATCGATTGCATTCTAGGATCTAGTTACTTATCATAACTTGCATGGTGGGACCCTTGAACAAAGTTTATTTCCTTGCATAATCTATTAATTTGGTGGGGCTGGTATGTGGATCATAGTGTAAATCGGTTCATATATGATGGTCCTTAAGATGTACTCTAGAGAAAAAGTGTTATTATCCACTAAAGTTAATAATAACTTTAATATATAATTTCACGATTTATTATACATATATCCAATCTCTATCTTTAGAAAGATATATTCACTTTAGAAGAAATTATTTGTAGCAAAAATAAGTTAGCGGTGTCGATTTTAAATTGCATGAAGCTGAATGTGAATCCAAATATATTTATGTCTTTCCTTTTTACGTGGAATGTAAATTGGAAATTTTTAATGAGAGAAAATAAAGTAGAAATATTGTTTATCCGGCAATATATATATATATATATATATATATATATATATATATATATATATATATATATATATATATATAT